>Ga0123357_10000016_pt1 | contig 146511 bp, 141 predicted proteins | sample TergutEmb28metaG_FD_89873 | JGI IMG/M metagenome (GOLD analysis project Ga0123357, IMG submission 89873) | Embiratermes neotenicus P4 segment gut microbial communities from Petit-Saut dam, French Guiana - Emb289 P4 | ecosystem: Host-associated > Arthropoda: Insects > Digestive system > Gut ...
AAAACTCGAAGCGATCCGCTGTCTCAAGCGTTATATCGCGCGGGAGGTCTACGCTGTAATCCGGCAGCGCAACCTCCAGATCAGGCAGGTTCAAATTACCTCTTGACCTTTAGAAGGGCGTCAGTGGATTCAGCGTCGGCGTGAACTGTGACCAGGCAAACTACGGTATCGGCGCGGCCTATACATCCGTGGCTTACGGCCCCAGCGCCATGGCCGACGGCACGCCTACCCCGCCCCAAACGATCCGCAACTGGGGCGTTGGCGCGCACTATGTATTTGGCGCGCTGACGGCGGTGGTGGATTTCACCGGCGTGCGCAACACGGGCAATGGCGCCCTGGTTTACCAGGGTACGGTGGGCGGGCAGTATGCCTTCACGCCGGCAATCTCGCTCGGGCTTTCCTATATGTATGCGAAGGGTAACGAGGTTGTCGATAACAACCATGCCAACCAGTTCGGCGCGGTCGCGAACTACGCGTTCTCGAAGCGTACATCGGTCTACCTGTCGAGTTTTTACCAGCTTGCAAACCAGGGCGCCAACGCTCTGCTGAACGGGATTTATGCGCCGTCCACGGCGCTGGATCAATCCTCGACCAATAGGCAGGCGATCGCGCGTATTGGTATGCGGACCTTCTTCTGATGCCGTAACCCGGCGCCGGCGGTGTTCAAGCACTGCCGGCGTTTTTTGTGGAGGAAAACATGAGCAAAAAACGGGTCAAGATGATCTTCCCGGTGCCATTGAGCGATGCGACGCGTGCGATGGTGGAGTCACAATTGCCGGCGGAGTTTCAGCGGCCGGATATCGAAGTGACGTTTGTGGGCGCGGGACGGGTCTCAACGCTGACCGACACTTATTACGACATGGCGATTGCCGAAATGGCCGTGATCGAGGCCGGCATGTGCGCCCAGGACGAAGGATTCGACGCGGTGTGCATCAACACCGTCAGCGACTCGGGGCTCAACGCACTGCGTTCCCGTCTGCGCATTCCCGTGCTGTCTCCCGGACAAAGCGCATTTCACGTGGCCTGCATGCTCGGCCACAAGTTCACGATCCTGACCATGTGGGATCGCTGGTTCCCCTTGTACCGCAAGACCCTGCGCGAGTACGGTCTGGAGTCGCGCGTCGCATCGATTCGTGAAATCGCCGTGCCGCCCGATACTCAGGAACTGCTCACGGGCAAGGAAGATTTTGTGTTCGGCAAGCTTGAAGAGCAGGCGTTGAAGGCCATCAAGGAGGACGGCGCGGATGTGATCGTTCTGGGTTCGACGACGATGCATCAATCGCATGCCTATCTCGCGTCGCGCCTGCCGGTGCCCGTGCTCAATCCCGGCGTGATCGCCTACAAGATGTGCGAAATGTTCCTGGACCTCGGCCTCGTGCACAGCACCAAGGCTTATCCGACGCCTAGTCAGCTGAAAGACGAGGCGTTCAGTTTTGCGCATTGATTGAATACAGCCTTTCGCAGCCGCCTTCATACGAATCCACAAGCCAGGAGTTTGCCACCATGCGCAAAATCACCATCATCGGGGCCGGTCATGCCGGTCTGCAATTAGGTAGCACGCTTGTCAGCCACGGCTACGACGTGACCATCGTGTCCGCGCGTACCGGCGCGGAAATCGGGGCGGGCAAGATCCTGTCGAGCCAGTCCATGTACGCGCTAGCCGTCGGCCAGGAACGCGCCGCCGGCCTCGCGTTCTGGGATGCCGAATGTCCGCCGATCGCCGGCTTGCAGGTGAACGTCGGCAATGACGATGCCGGTGTGATGCTGAATTTCCAGACGCCGATGGCGGCCGGTCAGGCTGTCGATCAACGTATGAAGATGCCGAGGTGGATCGCTGAATTCGAACGCCGCGGCGGCAAACTGGTGATTCAGTCCGCCGGCATACCCGAACTGGAAACGTATGCCGCCGAGAGCGATCTTGTGCTCGTCGCGGCCGGCAAGGGCGATCTCGCGTCGATGTTCCCGCGCGACGCTGAGCGCAGCCAACTTGACCGCCCGCAGCGCACGACCGCGCTGACCTATGTGCACGGAATGAAAAACCCTTCGCCGACTGGCGCCGTCGAAATCAATGGTCATCCCGGCATTGGTGAACTCGCGCATTTCCCCGGCCTGACGCATAGCGGACCATGCCAGATCATCAACCTGGAATGCATGATCGACGGTCCGATGGACCGCTGGAGTGAAGTCAAGACGCCCGCCGACCATTTGGCGCTGACACTCGAACTCATCCGCAAGTTTTTCCCGTGGGAAGCGGAGCGTTTCGCGGACGCCCGGCTGACCGACGACAACGCGATTCTGGCCGGACGTGTGACGCCGACAGTCCGCAAGCCGGTCGGCACACTGCCGTCGGGCCGTCATGTGCTTGGCATCGGCGATGTCTTCGTGCTCAACGACCCGATCACCGGCCAAGGCTCGAACAATGCGAGCAAAGCGGCTACCCGGCTGCTCGCGGCGATCCTTGCACGCGAAGCGGAACCGTTCGACCGCGAGTGGATGCAGATGATCACCGACCAGTGCTGGGATGAAATTCGCTGGGCCGCCAAGCTGGCCAATACAATGTTGCTGCCGCCGGAACCATACCTGCTGGACCTGTTTGGCGCGTGCAGTGCGTTCCCGGGTGTCGCCCGCAAACTCGCGGATGGCTTTACCGATCCCCGCACCCTGAACCCGTGGTTCTTCGACGAGGCTGAAGCAAAGAAGGTGGTCGAGGGCTGTGCCGCCATGGCATAACACCGGTGTTCTTTTGCGCCTTGCGGCGATGCTACTTTGGCGCCAGCCCCGAAGGCTGGCGCCATACAGGCCGGCGCGTGCCGCGCGCCCCGAACTCAAACTGCGAGAGCAACCGCGTCACGCAATTCGATTCCAGTCCATACGCCGCGTAAACACAGTTCCGCGATGAGTTCGCGGATGGTCTGGCGCATCGCGAGCGATGCGGAACTGACGGGAAGCGCATTCGGCCAGCAAACGCTGGCTGGCCGCCGGATGACGGGGGCAACGATACGGCGCATCCTGGGCCGGTCGGCCGACGCGCGCAGCGCGAGCGCCGAAGCGGGCAAAATCGTGCAGGCTGTTCCGGACTGCGCAATCGACAGCAACATGGGGAGCGAATCCACCTCCGCGACGATATTCAACGACACCTGCTCGCGAGCGAAGGTGCGTTCGAGCAGAAGCCGCAGTCCGTTCGAGACGCCCGGCGCCACGAGCGGGACGTCAGCCAGCTCGGCCAACGCGCAGGTCCGCGAGCGCCCGGTCACGGCGCCGCCCGGCTCGCCCAGCACACAAAGCTCTTCGTCGAACACCGGCTGCGCACTGATGCCCGGCGTATTCGTATCGCGAAACAGAATGGCCAGATCGAGGCGGCCGTTGGCAAGCAACTCGTTCAGGTAGCCGCTCATGCTTTCGAAGAACTGTAGCCGGATACCGGGATAGCGCTGCCTGATACGCTCGAACATCGGCATTCCGAGGATCGACGCCATCGTCGTAGGAAACCCGACCGCAACCGTTCCGGATTCCGCACCGACACCCTCGCGGACCTCCTGGCGCAATTGCTCCATTTGATGCAGGACGAGGCGCGCGTGCCGATACATGGCCTGCCCGGCGGCCGTCGGCTTCACGCCCTGCGAACTGCGAATGAGCAGCGGCACACCAACGTCGTTTTCCAGCTTTGCAATCTGCTGACTGAGCGACGGCTGCGCGACATACAGCTTTTCCGCAGCCTTGCCGAGGCTCCCATAGTCGACGATGCTCACGAAATACCGGAGTTGTCGAATGTCCATTGGCGGAGTGCTCTGAAACCAGAACGACATAGGATACGCCTATGGCCGGCACATTCAATCCGTATTTCCGCGGAGCAGAGCATTCACATAAAGTCGTCTCTTTCATCCAGATGGCGCCGGGCTTCCCGGCACCGGCGACGACTCCCATGAGCACCTCCCTTCCTGACCTTTCTTCACAGCGGACCCAAACCGTCCGTGACATCATTTCGCCCGCCCAGGCCGCGGCGCTGGGCGCCACGCTCGAATGTCGCGAAGTCCCCCGCAGCGGCGCGCCCCTGCCGCCCATTTGGCATTGGCTGTATTTCTGGACCGCCGCGCCACAATCAGAACTTGGAAGCGACGGGCATCCGCAGAAAGGCGGGTTCCTCCCCGACCTCGGGTTGCCCCGGCGCATGGCCGCCGGCGGCCGAATCTCCTTTGATGCACCGCTCACGATCGGGGCCGACGCCGAGCGCGTTTCGCGCGTGATCTCGGTCGAGAACAAGGAAGGCCGCAGCGGCCGACTCGCCATCGTGACAGTCGAACACGTGATCAAGATAGACGGCGTGAGCGCAATCCGCGAAGAACAGGACATTGTCTACCGCGAAGCTGCCCAGCCCGGTCAACCGCAGCCGAAACCGACGCCCGCGCCCGAGGGCGCCACCTGGGAACGCATTATCGAGCCGACGGAGACACTGCTGTTTCGCTATTCCGCGCTGACGTTCAACGCCCACCGCATCCATTACGACCGCGATTACGCGCGCAACACCGAAGGCTATCCGAACCTCGTCGTCCACGGACCGCTGATCGCCACGCTGCTGCTCGACAGCGTGGCGCGCTTCGCTCCAGAAGCCGTGGTGCGAGAGTATTCATTCAAGGCCGTGCGACCGACCTTCCTCGGCCACACTTTCGCCGTCTACGGACGTCCGGCCGACGACGGCAAATCCATTGATCTCTGGGCCAAAGACCACGAGGGCTGGTTAACAATGTCCGCCCGCGCCGTGCTTGCCTGACACACACCCTTCATTCACCGGAATTCACCTCATGAACACTGTAACCGACCCGTACCAGGACATCCGCGAAGCCGTGCGCGACCTATGCAATCAGTTTCCCGCCGAATACTTCCGGAAGGTCGACGAAGAGCGCGGCTATCCCGAAGCCTTCGTCGACGCGCTGACCCAGGCCGGATGGCTCGCGGCCCTGATTCCGCAGGAATACGGCGGCTCCGGCCTCGGCCTGACCGAAGCCTCGGTGATCATGGAAGAAATCAACCGCAGCGGCGGTAACTCGGGCGCCTGTCATGGCCAGATGTACAACATGGGCACGCTGCTGCGGCACGGCTCGCCGGAGCAAAAAGCGCTCTACCTGCCGAAAATCGCATCGGGCGAACTGCGTCTGCAATCGATGGGCGTCACCGAGCCGACTACCGGCACCGACACCACGAAGATCAAGACGAGCGCCGTGCGCCAAGGCGACCGCTACGTCGTGAACGGCCAGAAGGTCTGGATCTCGCGTATCCAGCACTCCGACCTGATGATCCTGCTCGCGCGAACCACGCCGCTTTCCGACGTGAAGAAGAAGAGCGAAGGCATGTCCATTTTTATCGTGGACCTGCACGAGGCGATCGGCAAGGGCATGACCGTGCAGCCGATCCCCAACATGGTCAACCACGAGACCAACGAACTGTTCTTCGACAATCTGGAGATTCCCGTCGAGAACCTGATCGGCGAAGAGGGCAAGGGCTTCAAATACATTCTCGACGGCCTGAACGCCGAGCGCACGCTGATCGCGGCGGAATGCATCGGCGACGGCTACTGGTTCGTCGACAAGGTCTCGCAGTATGTCAAGGATCGCATTGTGTTCGGGCGCCCCATCGGGCAGAACCAGGGGGTCCAGTTCCCGATCGCGCGCTCATTCATCAACGTCGAAGCGGCCAGCCTGATGCGCTTCGAGGCCGCGCGCCGTTTCGATGCCCATGAGCCGTGCGGCGCCCAGGCGAACATGGCGAAGCTGCTCGCCGCGGACGCATCATGGGAAGCCGCGAACGCCTGCTTGCAGTTCCACGGCGGCTTCGGCTTCGCCTGCGAGTACGACGTCGAGCGCAAGTTCCGCGAAACGCGTCTGTATCAGGTCGCGCCGATCTCGACGAACCTGATTCTCTCTTATGTCGCCGAGCATATCCTCGGTCTGCCCCGCTCGTTCTGATAAGGACATTCCAGGCATGCGCCCCCTCGAAGGAATCAAGGTCATCACGTTCGAACATGCGATTTCCGCGCCGTTCTGCACGCGCCAGCTCGCCGATCTCGGCGCCCGCGTCATCAAGGTCGAACGCCCCGGCACCGGCGACTTCGCACGCAACTACGACGAACGCGTGCACGGCCTCGCATCGCACTTTGTGTGGACGAACCGCTCGAAAGAGAGCATGACGCTCGACGTCAAGCAGGCCGACGCGCAGGAAATCGTCCATCGACTACTGGCCGACGCCGATGTATTCGTGCAGAACCTCGCTCCAGGCGCCACGCAGCGCCTCGGGCTGGACTACGCGTCCCTGCGGGCGCGCTACCCGAAACTCATCGTCTGCGACATCTCCGGTTATGGGCTTGACGGCCCTTACCGCGACAAGAAAGCCTACGATCTCCTCATTCAAAGCGAGTCGGGCTTTCTCAGCATCACCGGCGGGGAAGACGAGCCCGCCAAGGCCGGCTGTTCCATCGCCGACATCGCCGCGGGTATGTATGCGTATACGAACATACTCGCGGCGCTGATCGAGCGCGGCAAAACGGGGCGCGGCCGCCACATCGACATCTCGATGCTGGAGAGCATGGTCGAGTGGATGAGCTATTCACTGTACTACGCGATCGATGGGCAGACGCCGCCGAAACGCACCGGCGCGGCGCACGCGACGATCTATCCCTACGGCCCGTTCAAGGCTGGCGACGGGAAGAGCGTCATGCTCGGTCTTCAGAACGAGCGCGAATGGAAGAATTTCTGTGCGACCGTGATCCAGCAACCGGACCTCGCGGACGACGACCGCTTTCGCTCGAACAGCCGCCGTGTCGAAAACCGCACGATCCTCAGTCACCTCATCGAGGAAGCGTTCGCCACACTCACGGCGCATCAGGTCATCGAACGTCTTGAGGAGGCAAAGATTGCCAATGCCAATATGAACGACATGCGTGCTCTCTGGGCCCACGAGCAGCTCGCCGCGAGAAACCGCTGGACCCGGATCGCTACGCCGGCAGGCGCCGTTCCCGCCCTCTATCCGCCTGGCGTCACTCCGGATGACGCACCGCGCATGGACCCGGTTCCGGCGCTCGGTCAGCACACTGACGCGATCTTGCGGGAACTTGGGTACGCCGTGGATCGCATCGAGGCGATGCATCGAAGCTGCGCTGTTTGAACCAACCACTTTAAACCGCGACAGCAAGCGCTTTGGCATCGCAACAGCCGTCAAAGCGCAATTGCATCACGCTTTTCGGCGCACGGCAGCATCCAATGCAAGCAATTGCTGCGCACGCAGCAGCACCGGCCTGTCGATCATCTTGCCATCCAGCACGATTGCCCCCGCCGATGCCTTGCTTGCCGCCTCGACAACTCGCGTGGCCCAACGCAACTCCTGTTCACCGGGGCGATAACACCGATGGACGGCCTCGATCTGCTTCGGGTGAATGCATAGCTTCGCGCCAAAGCCTTGCCGCTTGCCATTCGCCGCGTCACATTCAAGTCGATCCGTGTCGTTAATATCCGGCGTGACGCCGTCAACCGGCACTTCAATACCCGCGACGCGGGAAATCAATGCGAGTTGCGCGCGATAGTAATTCAGAGCTTCGCCGTCGTCACTCATGCCCATCTCAGCGATAAAGTCGAGCGTGCCGAATAACAGGCGCGTGACGCATGGCGCCCTCGCGATCTCCATCGCGTTCCACATGCCAGCCGCGCTTTCGATCAGCGGGAAAACCGGGATGCTGCGGCGCGCGCGCGAGACTATCTCAGCGACGTCGGCTGCCTGCTCAGCCTTCGGCAGCACAATGCCCGCCACGCCATCGAGCGCGCCGAGCTTTGCATCCTGCTCAAACCACGGCGTGGTCCTCCCGTTGATGCGCACCAACACCGGGTGTCTGCGCGACACCCAGTTCGCAACATGTTCGCGCGCCGCGTCCTTCGCCGCGGGCTCCACTGCGTCCTCGAGATCGATTATGACCGCGTCGGCACCGCTTTCGAGCGCGCGCTCGAAGCGCTCGGGGCGGCTCCCCGGCACAAACAGAAACGACTGAGGGGAAAACGCGGCTGTGGCGGTGTTATCGTCGGATGCCGGCGCCGCCCTCTCAGCTTGCCGATCATCCTCAATCATTTCGAATCCGTATTCGTGCTCAGAAAACCGCTGATCGTCTCATCCGAGTGATACACCGGCTTCTCGTGATAGTGCGGGCCATCGTAGATCTCGATCAGCACGCTCGCTTCATGCGCGATGGTCGGACCATGCGGATGATCCTTCGGGTTCATGTAGAACGAACCCGGGCGCAAACGCAGCCCCACATCGGTATATTCATAATCCCCTTTGAGGCAATACATGAACTGGTTCGAAGCGTGGGTGTGCTTGATTGGGATACGCCCGCCCTTTGCGTACTCAAGCAGCGCGATGCTGGCGCCGGTTTCGGCGTTCTTCCACAGAAAATACTGGCGGAAACCATATTCCGGGAAATTCAGCCATTTCTCCGCATCGAGATTATCGGTATCGATCAGGAGTTCGAGGGTTTGGGCAAGCTGCAAATGATCGCTCATGCTTTGTTCTCCAGGGGGGGACGACCGCTCTCGACCCAACGATCATAGATCGCACGGCTCTCCGGACTGGCCGGGAACATGCCGAGTAGTGTATGACCCCGTGCAATATGCCAGGCGGCGAATTCCTCGTACTCCTCGGCCTCGAAGGCATCCTCGGCGACCTCATCGACCAGGTGGCGGGGAATCGCTACAACGCCATCGCCATCGCCGACAATGATGTCACCGGGGTAAATCGCCACCCCCGCGCAGCCGATCGGTCCGTTCAGTTCGACGGGATGCATGGCAAGCGGCGTGGCCGGTTGGACACCCTGCCGTTGGTATGCGGGCAGACCGACGGCCCGCATGCCGGGCACATCGCGGAAGCCGCCGTCCGTCACGAGTCCGCGCACACCCCGAAACTTCAGGCGCAAGGCCATCATGTCGCCCGCCGAGGAAGAGCGCGTATTGCCAAATGCGTCGATCACGAGCACGGCATCCGGCGGGCACTCTTCCATCGCACGCCGGTGCATATTGTCCGCGCGCGCATAGCTTTCCATGCTGTCGATATCCTCGCGCGCCGGAATGAAGCGCAGCGTATAGGCAGGGCCGACCATGCGCAGACCCTTGCAAATCGCCCGAACCCCCTGAAGACAGACATTCCTGAAACCGCGTTTGAGCAGCGCATTCGCGATATTCGCGGTTCCGACACGCTCGAGAATCTCGCGCGTGCGGGGCGACAAAGGAACCGGCTCGCAAGCGACGGTTTGCGACTCGGATACGGTATCAAGCATTAAAGTACTCCCGGTTTTTTCATTCACATGGAAATAGACTGTCGAATTCCACCGCTCCTCCGCAAACAGGCGGTTACGCCAATCGCAACGCGCACGCGACGGCGCGTTTGGCGGCGACCTTGACGAGCTGGGCGCGATAATCGGCACTGGCGTGCATGTCGGCATTCAAGCCCTGTGCGCTCTGCCCGCATCCCTCAAGCGAGGCCGCATCGAAACGCACGGCCAACGCGGTTTCGAAGTCGCGCTGGCGAAACACGCAGGGCCCCGCGCCGTTCACGGCAACCCGAATCCCGTCATGGGTTTCGGCCACGAAACAGCCCGCCATCACGTAACCCGATGCCGGGTTCGGAATCTTGCAGTACCCGGCGCGGCGTACACGCGGGAAAATCACGCGGACCACGATCTCGCCGGGCTCAAGCGCGGTGCTGAACAGCCCCGTGAAAAACGCGTCGGCTTCGATGCTTCGGCGCGTCGTGATCACGCGAGCGCCCAGGCCGACAACCGCCGCCGGATAATCCGCTGCGGGGTCGTTATTCGAGATCGAACCGCCAATGGTGCCGCGATGGCGCACCTGCGGGTCGGCAATGCCGCTCGCGAGCAGCGCGAGCGCCGGGATGGCCTTTGCAATCCCGGGATGCCCGGCCACATCGGCATGGCGCGTCATCCCGCCTACCGACACCTCGTGCTCGCCGACTTCAATTCCCTGCGTTTCGGGAATGTCCTGCAAGTCGATCAGCATCGACGGCCGATTCAGACGCTGCTTGAGCGTCGGAATCAGCGTCTGTCCGCCCGACAACGGACGCGCGTTCGGATGTTCATCGAGCAGGCGCGTCACTTCGTCGAGCGATTTCGCACGCACGTATGCAAAGTCATACATGTTCAGTCCTCCCGCGAATGCCGGTCCGGGTGCGTGCCCGCACAGGATGCGATGGCCTCGACGATGTTCTGATAACCCGTGCAACGGCACAGATTGCCTTCGAGTTCGTGACGGATCGTCGCGTGATCGGTCGCGCGGCCCCGGCGCAGAATGTCGATACCCTGCATCACCATGCCCGGCGTGCAGTAGCCGCATTGCAGCGCGTGATGTTCGTTGAAGGCTTTTTGCAGCGGATGCAACTGCTGCACCGAGCCGACACCTTCGATGGTTGTCACTTCCTGGCCGTCGGCCATCACCGCGAGGCACGTGCACGACTTGATGCTGCGACCGTCCAGATGGACCGTGCAACAGCCGCACTGGCTCGTGTCGCAACCAATGTGAGGGCCTTTGAATCCACAATGCTCGCGCAGGAAATACACGAGCAGCGTGCGCCCTTCCACTTCGTGCGTCTGCACTGTTCCATTAACCGTAATCGTGATCTTGGGCATATCGATGCACCTGTAACAGGTATGACTGACCGCGCTTTCTTCGCGCGGCTCAATGTGTGCCGAGCCAGCCAACCAGCACAGCCACGGCGATCACCGTGACCGCCCAGGCCCAGGCCGGCATTTGCACCGTCACCATGCCGCTGGATGCCGGTGCGGACGTTTCCGGCGCACGCGGCGTTTGTCGACCGGCCGCGACCTGCTCTGGCGCCGCGGCGCGCTCAACACCCGTCGCGCCAGGCTCCGGAGCAGTCAACAGCTCGGTCAGCTTGCCGAAAAACTGCGCGGAGAGTTTGGCGGCGCTGGCATTGATCAGACGGGCGCCGATCGCCGCGAGACGTCCGCCAATCCGCGCTTCGGCCTTGTAAGTGAGACGCGTCTGGTCCGGGCCCAGCTCGTCGAGCCTGACTTCGGCCGCGCCCTTGGCGAAACCGGCCACGCCGCCATCGCCTTCGAACGTCATCAGATAGCCCTCGGGGCGGCGCGGATTTTCGAGCCGCAGCGTGCCCTTGAAGCGCGCCTTCACCGGGCCGATTGCCGTCACGACGGCGACGCCATACGCGCCGTCGTTGGCCACCGTGATCGATTCGCAACCGGGAATCGCGGCCTTGAGAATCTCGGGATCGAGCAGCGCGTCATAAACACGCTCGCGCGCCAACGGTAGAAGTTGTTCTCCGGTCAGATTCATGCTTTGTGTTCCATTCCTGAAATACGCTAATCAATAAGACACTCACAACAACGGCAGGTCGGCCGGCCGGTTGGTCTGCCAGCGGAATTCGGCGATCTCGATACGCTCCGACAACGCCGCCTTTTCAAACGGATCCTCGGCGACGATCCGGCGGACTTCGTCTTCGTTGTCCGCCTCGATGATCATCATTCCGCCCAAAGGCGTTCCCTGCGGGTCGAGCAGTGGGCCGCCTGCGCGCACCCGCGTACCGAACCGCATCATGTAATCGCGGTGCAACGGACGGATTTCGGCGCGAATGGCGGCGGCCTTGCCGTCGGTACGGTCGATGCGATAAACGATAAAAAGCTTGCTCACGATGCCTTTCCGTATATGTCGGTCAGTGGTTATTGCGCGCGCTTGGCATGCTGGATCGTTTCCCAGACTTTGAGCGGCGTCGCCGGCATGTCAATGTGGCGCACACCATACGGGGCAAGCGCGTCGATGATGGCCGCGATGATCGCGGGTGGCATGCCGACCGTGCCTGTTTCCGCGCCGCCCTTCACGCCGAGCGGATTGGTCTGCGTCGGAACCGCGCGCATACCGAGTCTGAATTCGCAAAAGTCGCTTGCCTTCGGCATGGCGTAATCGGTGAACGCCCCCGTCAGCAACTGGCCGTCCGCGTCATGGATGATCTGTTCCTTGAGCGCCTGACCGGCACCTTGGACGATTCCGCCATGAATCTGACCCTCAAGCACGAGCGGATTGATCACGTTGCCGACGTCATCGACCGCGGCAATGCGGTCGAGCTTGACATCGCCCGTTTCGGGATCGATCTCGACCTCGGCGGTATAGCAACCGTTCGGATAATTCTGCGGTTGCGCCGTGAAAAAACCCCGTCCCTCAAGGCCATTCCAGAGATCGGCCGGCAACGGCTTGGGCGCACCCCATGCATAAGTCGCACGCGCCACACGGTCGAGAGTGATCTCGCGCCCCTCGCCGGTCGTTTCCCGATACACACCGTCTCTGAATTCGAGCGCATCCTCGACGCAGCCAAGCAGTATCGCCGCCACGCGGCGCCCTTTTGCAATGACTTCATTGCATGCGCCGAGCAACGCCGAGCCGCCTATCGTCATGCTGCGTGAACCGAACGTGCCGCGCCCATTGGCAAGCTTGTCGGTATCGCCCTGCACAAAGCGGATCTTCTCGATCGGCACGCCCAGCCATTCGTGAACCATCTGCGCATAGCTGGTCTCGTGGCCCTGGCCATACGAGAAGGTACCGGCGAGGATGGACAGCCCGCCGGTCGCATCGAAGCGGATGTCCATGCGATCGCTGATCGTGCCGCACACCTCGATGTACAGCGCCAGGCCGCGGCCACGCAGCAGACCGCGCGCTTCACTCGCCACCTTGCGCGCCGGGAAACCATCCCAGTCGGATAGCTTCAGTCCCTCGTCGAGAATGGCTTCGAACTCGCCACAGTCATAGGTTTCATTGATGGCCGTGGTATACGGCATCTGCTCAGGCCGGATCAGGTTGCGCCTGCGGATTTCGATGGGGTCGATGCCGAGTTCGGCCGCGGCGATATCGAGCATACGCTCGACAACCAGCGTCGCTTCGGGACGGCCCGCGCCACGATAGGTGGTCAGCGTGCGACTGTGGGTGAAGATACCGTTGATCGACACATGCATGGCCGGGAACGCATACACGCCCGACAGCATGCGGCAACCCACCAGCGACGGATGCGCGGTTGACGGACCCAACTGGCAACCGAGGTTATGGTTCACAAGCACGCGCATGCCGAGCACCGTGCCGTCGTTAGTCAGCGCCAACTCCGCATCGGCGATCTGGTCGCGGCCATTAAAGTCGGAAAGGAATGCTTCGCTACGGTCGCTGATCCATTTGACCGGACGGCCGACGCGCCGGGCCGCCCAGACAACGAGAATTTCCTCGGGGTATAAACCCCCTTTGGTGCCGAAACCGCCGCCCACGTCCCCCGCTACAACATGCACGCAATGCGCGGGGACCTTGAGGATATGTTCCGCGAGCATGAGCCGAACGCGGGACGGGTTCGCAGTCGACGAGGTCAGGTGATAGCGCTGTTCGGCCTCGTAATAAGCGCCGATCGCGGTGCGCGGTTCGAGCGGGTTGCCCGCGACACGCTGGCTACGGATACGCGATGCGACGATCTTGTCGGCACGCGCGAACGCCGCGTCGGTCGCGGCCGCATCGCCGAGTTCGTGATGGAAACAGATATTGCCGGTCGCTTCGGGCCACACGAGCGGAGCGCCATCTGCGATCGCGGCTTCGACGGTCGGCGCCGCCGGCAGCGCTTCGTAATCGACCACGATCCGTTCGGCCGCATCCATCGCCGCCGCGAGCGTTTCGGCCACGACGAAGGCCACACCCGAACCAATAGCCAGAACGCGCTCGCTTTCAAGCGGCGGAAAGGGCGTCTTGTGGTAGGTCTTGCCGGTGATGGTGGGCGGGATGCTCACGCATGGAATATGCCCGAGCCCGTCCGCCACGTAATCTTCGCCGGTCAGCACCGCGATCACGCCCGGCACGTCGAGCGCGCCGCTGACATCGATGCCGCGAATCCAGGCATGCGCGACCGGCGAGCGCAACACGTACCCGCGCGCCTGATTCGGCAGGTTGTAATCGTCGGCATAGCGGCCCTGCCCGGTCAGCATGCGCAGATCCTCACGGCGCGGCAGAGGCGCACCGATACCCTGCGCGGCCTTCGAGATCGGATCTGCTTTCATCGGATGCCCCTACTCATTCTGGCTTGAAAATAAAGCATCAGCTTGCAGCGGCGGACAGCGCTGCATACCGACCGCCATGAAACAACAACGGCGCCGCCGCCTCTGGAGCATGCCCGAGCGCCTGCACCTCACCCACGAACAGCGTGTGATCGCCGCATGGATAGGCATGCCGCAATTGCGCTGCGACCTGCACATTCGCGCCCTCGACCACCGGCACGCCGGCGAGCGACTGGAACGCTGGCTGCCGGTCGGGCGAAGGCTTGCCCGCGAAGTGATTGCTGCACCATTGTTGGTTATCGGCCAGCACGCTGACACCGAACCAGCCGGCGTTGCCGATCCGCTCATGCATTTTCGCCGTGCAGGCAATCGAGACAATCACGAGCGGCGGTTCGAGGGAACCCGACATGAACGCGTTCGCCGTCATGGCATGCGGCGCGCCATCAACGATGGTCGTGACGGTCACGACGCCCGTCGCGAACTGCCCCATCGCATCGCGAAACTCGCGCGGCGTGAACGATCTTTCGGTCTGGCTTCCGGGTGAGGTGGTGGCACTCATTGTTGTTCCTTCGTATGACAAGGCGTGTTTAGGTCTGGCGTTTAGTCGCCGCTCCCTGCATAGGCGACGGCCTCGATCTCGAGCAGGATCTCCGGCAGCGCGAGGCCCGCGACCTGAACCAGCGTCGAGCAGGGGAAATCGCCCTCAAAGAATTCCTGGCGGGCACGCCAGATTTCCTTGTTATCGGCCATGTTGGTCACGTAGATGTTCATCTTGACCATGTCGCTCATCTTGCCGCCCGCGGCTTCGATGCAGTGTTTGAGCTTGGTGAAGATGACCTTGGCCTGCTCATACGCGGTGGCGCCCTGGATCGTCTTCAGATCGTTGGCGCGTGCGGTCATGCCCGAAACGTAGATCGCATCACCCACGCGCAGCGTGTTCGACCAGTGTCCAGGCGGATATTCGGCGACGTTCGGGGAAATAAAGCGTTGCTTCTTTGCTGCCATGATGTTCCTCTCGAATAGATGATGTAGCGTTTGCCGCCCGGGCGATGACGCCCGGTGCGGTGTGGGGTTCAGTCAAAGAATTCAGGCGGTGGCCGCATGCCCCACTGGGTGGTCTGGTCCGCCGTCCCGACGAAATGCGACGGAACGTGTTCACTGGTCACCACATCGCCGTCGGTATAGTGCTCGACGCGGAAACCGAACGGATCGCTCCAGTAGTCATAGATCTGGCTGCCAAGCAGATGCCGCCCGACACCGCATACGAGGAAGTGGCCCTGGTCGCTCAGGTAATCGTGCGCACCCATGACCGCGTCGAGATCCTGCATTTCGAACGAGCAGTGATGCACGCCGACATTCGCGGCGCGCGTGATCAGGATCGCATGATGATCGACAGGGGTCGCCCCAAGATCGACCCGCATGAAAGTGCCGACCACGTTCTCCTGCGAACCCGCGCACAGGTAATCGCTCGCCACCATGCCGAAACGCTCCTGGAACCACGCGACGGTCTCGCTGTGGTGCGGCACGCGCAACACGAAATGCCCGAGACGCAGCACGAGACCCGCTTCACGCTTCGGGCGCAGGCTGCTGTTGATACGGTCCTTCACCGCGCCAGCGTTGAACGGGTTCGGCGCGCGCAAGGGCAGCGTCGAGACTTCCTGGCCCCATAGCGCGTCGATGCGCACGCCGTCCGGCGTATGCATCCGCACACGCAAGCCCCCGCCGGGCGCATCGATGGCTTCGACCGGCGACGAACCTTCGAACGCGGCGAGCGTATCCAGATCCTCACGCGAGCTGACACGAATGCCACCGCCAAGAAAGCGGTTTTCCGCACCGCGCTCGCTCACATGCGAATACGGGGCGGGTCCCGAACCGCGCATATACAGCCGGTCCGTATCGCGGCCCGCGGTCACGAGACCGAAGTCCTGCATGAATTTCTGCATGCGATCGAGGTCGTCGACCTGATAGATCACATACGACACATCCACTGCCTTTGCTTGACTCACGATTGCTGCTCCTCGAAACGCAGTGACACTCACTTCCTCAGGATGCTGACGTCGTCGGGGTTGACCAGATCGGGTACCGTCCAGCCATCGAGGTCGTACTCGCTCATGCACCGATCGACCAGCGCCTTCATGTTGTCGAGATCACCCGTCGCTTGCGCATCCCAGAGGTTCGACAGGCGCGTGATGTCGTTCGAACCCAGGTAGTTGATTTCGTACAGTTCGCTACGCCCGCCGAACTCGGTGCCTATCGTGTCCCACAGCAACTTGAGCACTTTTACGCGCTGCTCTGCGCTGTTACCGTTGGAGCCGCGCATGTATTTATCGAGATACCCGCGCAAATCGGGATTTTTGAAATCGTTCGTATGCGAATTCAGGTAGATCAGTCCGCTCGCGACCACGGTTTCAATGAGATTCTTGATCGCCGGGAAGCAGATTTGCATCATCACCCGGTAGGCGTTGGCAAAGCGTGCGTCGGGTTGCACCATGCCTTGCCACGGCACGGCACTCTTGGCCATGGCGTCGGACAAAGCCCACATGGTGTTGCGCCACGCAATGAATTCGCCCAGGCGTGACTGAATGCCATGGAAGGCGTTGGAGCCGGTTATTTCCAGCGCCTTGGCCAACACGCCGATCATGAAGTCGAGCTTGACAGCCAGACGCGTGCAGCCATGCATGGCGGCGCGGCCGTTGAAACCCGAACCGGCAGCCCAGCTGTTGGAGTGCTCAACGTCGCCATACATGAACACGTCTTCCCACGGAACGAAGACGTTGTCGAGAATCAGGATGGCGTCGTTCTCGTCCATGCGGCTCGACAGCGGATAGTCGAACGGGCTGCCCAGCACCGCGGCGCGGTGTTCGTTGGACATGCGCGAAATCATCTTCACGCCCGGCGCTGCCGTGGGCACCATGAACACGGGCGAAAATTTCGGATCCTTGACCGCAATCTGGCCTACGTAGGCGATGAAGGTGTAATGCGTCAGCGCCGAATTGGTGGCAACCACCTTGGCGCCGCTGATATACAGGCCGGCGTCGGTTTCCTTGTTAACATGGATGAACACGTCACTCTGATCGGCGGTGCTCGCGGCGCGGTCGACTGGCGGGTTCATGATCGCGTGGTTGATGTACCAAGTGCGCTGCTGTCCCTTGGAGTACCATGCCTGCGCGTTTTTCTCGAAGCCCTTGTAGTAGGCGTAGTTCGCGCCCAGCGTGCCCAGAAACGAGCCTTTGTAATCGGGCGAGCGCCCCAGCCAGCCGTAGGACACACGCTGAATCTCGGCAATCGCGTCACGGGCCTTGACCTGATCTTCCACCGTGCGCGGCGCGAGAAAGTGGCGGTGCGTCCAGCCGCCCGAATCATTGGGCGCGGTCAGAATCTCGCGCTTGGCCGGATCGTTCATCGCGTCGTACTTGCGCGCAATCATGCGCGCCGTGTTGCGGAACGCCGGATGCTCGGTGATGTTTTTGACCCGCTCGCCGTAGATCCATACCTCGCGGTCATCGTTCAGGCTCTCGAGATACTCTTTGCCGGTGAACGGGGTGTTCTTCGTGTCACTCATTTCTTGCTCCTCCTGGTGTGGGACCGTTACAGATCCCATCGTTTAGTTATATAAATCTGCTTTTACTTCAGTTGCATTCAGCGCTGCCGTGCTATGGCCATTGCGAAAATCAGGATCGCCCCTACCACGATCGTTGCCGCATACGCACCAACCTGCATCAGATCCAGACCATTTTGAACCAGCGAAATCAGCAGCGTACCGAGCAGTACCCACACAACACGGCCTTTTCCACCAGCCAGACTGACGCCGGCAATCACGCAGGCGGCAATCGATTGGAGCGGCAGGTTCTGCCCCACGTTGGTTTCGCCGCTGCCCAATTGAGCCGTCAGCAAAATGCCAGTCATTGCGGCGAGTACGCCCGACACCATGAATGCCATCAGAATGACCCGCGTTGTTCGAATTCCAGACAGTGTCGCCGCACGCTGGTTGCCGCCCGTCGCATACAGATGGCGGCCGGCACGCGTGCGCTCCAGCAGGCAATACACGGCAATCGTGACCAGCAACGCGACGATTGAAGGAATCGGTACGCCAAACAGACTGCCGAAGCCGAAAACCGCGCCGAGTTGCATCGGCAGACCATCGACGGGGGTGCCGCCGCTGACGAACAGCGCGACACCGAACACGACCGAGGACATACCCAGCGTCATCATGAATGCCGGGATACGCAGCAGCGTGACCCCCAATCCGTTCACCAGTCCGATTCCGGCGCCGATCACGGCGGAAACCGCCACGCCCGCCCCAATCGCGACAGCAGGCGAGTCCGGCATCGCATGCCCCACACCGACCATCGTCATCGAACCGGCTACCGAGGCCAGCGCCGCCGTGGTACCGATCGACAGGTCAAGGCCGCCCGCGACCAGAACCACAAGTTGCCCCATCGAAGCGATCAGCAGATACACCGACTGACGCGCCACATTGCTCAGATTGCCGATCGTCAGGAAACCCTCTGCGAGCCAGCCAAACAGAACCACCGCAGCCACGAACATCAACGGCAGAGCCAGCGCCTCGCGGTTGCGCAACAATTTTTTGCCGAAACCTTCTTTCACGCTAACGGCATTCCTCACCTGCATTGTCGAGGCACTCATCTCTGCAACCCTCTTGCTCAGAAAAACTTTTCCAGAATCCGCTGCTCGTCAAATTCAGCGCGATCGAACTCCGCAACGATTTCACCGTCATGCATCACAAGCAATCGATTGCATATGCCAAGCAGTTCAGGCAAATCGGACGACACCAGAACAATCGCGGCGCCACTTTCCGCCAGTTCGACCAGATGTTGGTAGATGGCTGGACGTGCGCCAACGTCAACACCAACGGTCGGCTCATCGAACACATAGACGCCGATGTCCTGCGCCAGCCCTTTGGCCAGCATGACTTTCTGCTGATTGCCACCTGAAAAATTCGACACCGGCTCGGACATGCGTGACGCGGAAAACGCCACCCGCCCCGCCAATTTCGTCAGCACCCGGCGCTCATGACGCGGCCGCAGCCACCGCCCCATCATTTCGCCCCACATGGAGCCGGACAGAACAATGTTTTCCCCCGCTGAGCGGCCCAACATGAGACCGTCATTTTTGCGATCGGCCGGGCTGTACCAGAACCCACGCTTGATGGCATCGGCCGGATGCTTCGGCGCGAACGGCTCGCCATCGAGCAGGATTTCGCCCTGCTTTACGGACCACAGGCCAAAGCAGGCCTGACCTAATTCGCTCTTTCCGCAGCCAACCAGGCCCGCGACACCAACGATCTCTCCGGCACGCGCAACCAGATTGACCCGCTTGACCCGCACCGCACCCGGCCGCACTGCGAGCGTCAGGTTGCGCAGTTCGAGCCGCGCCAGCCCGATCTTCGCCTTCGATTGGGGGAACAGATTGCTCATCGTGCGCCCCGTCATGAGTTCGATCAGGCGGTCATGCGGTGTATCGGCGCCGACCGTGGCGATCAGCTTGCCATCGCGCAGCACGGTGACCACATCGGCCAGCAGCGTGATCTCGTGTATGCGGTGCGTGATATAGAGGATGGCCGTGCCTTCTTCGCGGAGCTTGCGCACCAGCTTGAACAGCGATTGCGCATCGTGCTCCGATAGCGAAGCGGTCGGCTCGTCGAGGATCAGCACCTTGGGCCTGCTGCGTAGTGCCTTGCAGATTTCCACCATCTGCTGCTTGCCGCGCGGCAGATCCGCCACGCGCGCATCCACCGCGAGGTCGAAGCCGAGCGATTCGATCAGCGCCTGAGCCGCGACGCGTGCCGCGCGCAGGTCCAGGATTCCCAGACCGTTACGCGGCTCCTCGCCCAATACGATGTTTTCAGCGACAGTCAACTGCGGCACCAGCGAGAATTCCTGGAACACCGCGCGGATACCGTGTGCCCGGGCCTGCACGACTGAATCGAATACCCCGAGAAATGAGCCGAATTCGATCTCGCCGGCCGTTGCCGGATTCCCTCCTGCCAGCATCGTGATGAACGTCGACTTGCCCGCGCCGTTTTCGCCAAACAGCACATGCACGCAACCGGGGTGAAAATCGACGGAAACACCGTCGAGCGCCGTGTGTGTTCCATAGCGTTTAGTCAACCCCCGAACACTCAGCACCTGGGCCCCGGCCCCCTCGGGTGCGGTGGCCGACACGTACCTGACAGCAGAAAAGGCGGGCATGGAAACGTTGGACATGTTACCGGCCACCTTACTGCGGTGCGTAGCGGAAAACCGGCTTGAAACCTTGTGGCGCGAGCACCGTATTGACGTCGAGCGTACCGATATCCTTTGCCGTATAGACACGGCCAATCGTGTCATAGCGGGTAAGAGGTTCCGGCTGCTTGTTCTGCAGAACGCGCACGGCGGTATCCACTGTCATGCGCGCCGTCGACACGACCGGCGACACGTGCATGGCCTCGATTTCGCCACTCTTCACACCGCGGAGCACGCCGGGCGTGGCATAGAGCGACACGAGCCTGACCTTGCCCGCGAGATGATGTGCATGAATGAGCGGAATTGCCGCCTCGACAGTCACTGCGGTACCGACGATGTAGTCGAGATCCTTCTGGGACTGGAGCATATTCTCGACAAGCCGCGCCTGCACCTCCTTGCCGACGTCGCCATGCATGGTCGCCACGACCTGTACGGCGCTGCCCTTGATACCGTCCATCAGGCCGCTTGTGAAAGCCGTCACAAAACCGGCTCCGGCCGGCCCCGGAAACCAACCCACCTTCACAGGTTTGGAGCCGGCGGGGTGTTCCCGGGCCATGTACTGACCAATATGCAGCGCTTCATCATACGGGCTCGTCAGCACGCGCGCGGCAACATCATCCGAGGCCACGCCGTTGATCGCATCCACCACCTTGACGTTCTTCTGCTTGAGCGCGTTGAGCAGATTACCCATGCTCTCACGCGAGATCGCGGTCAGCACCACCGCATTCGCTCCGCCCACGACGCAATTCTGGACCTGCGAAATCTGCTGCGACAGTTCGGTATAACCCCCCGCATCCAGCACCTGCACCTTGACGCCCAGACGCTTGGCCTCTTCGATCACACCGTAATTGGCGGCAAGAAAAAACGGATCCTTCATGTGCGGGAACGACACACAAATCTGCCACGGGCGCTCTGCCTTTGTCTGCGCCTGATACTCAATCAACTTCACCGAACCATCCGGCGCGGTCGCATGGACCTGCAGCGGATACCAATCGCCTGCGTGTGCTGCCGCGACCAGGCCGGCCGCTGCGGACGCAACTAAAATTCGACGCACGTGAGTTTCGAAAACCGTCATGTGACCACCCGATTCATGGTTTGAAGACTGGCTGATGCCGCTGAAACTGCATCATAGGATCTCGTCACACATGAATCTATTGAAAAATAATGACCATTAATATTCTTTTTTGTTATGACTAGAGCAAACCCGTGACATACGCGAAAGCCGCTTGTTTTTGTGCACATGCAATAAAAAGAGACACCACAACAAGCAGGCGTGGCGTTGAAAATAAACAGCGGGGAACTCGAATTCAGGACGACTGTTGCAAACGGGGTTACCCGGAATACGGGTGATTCGGCTCCCGATTCAACTTCTCGCAGGTCTCCAGGTAGTCATCAACCGCTTCCTCGAAAGCCGCCCGCTGTTCTGCGATGCTTTCGCCGTGAAAACCGATCGCGTCACGGATGCCCACGACATGCCCAATGCAGCACCCATCTTCTTCGCCATATTCAACGCGAGCCACATACCCTCTATGCGTCATAGTATTCATGGCTTCACCCCAAGAAATGGCTTTGAAACCGCGAGTTGAGTATATTCACAGGTTCCCTTCCGCCGTCGCTTCGGGTGTAACAGATTCATGGACGACATCAAGATCCGCGGTGCGCGCACCCACAACCTCAAGAACATTTCGCTCGATATTCCACGCAACCGGCTCACGGTCATCACCGGGCTATCGGGCTCGGGCAAAAGCTCGCTCGCGTTCGACACGCTCTATGCCGAAGGCCAGCGGCGTTATGTTGAATCGCTCTCGGCCTATGCGCGGCAGTTCCTGCAATTGATGGAGAAGCCCGACGTCGATCTGATCGAGGGCCTTTCGCCCGCAATCTCGATCGAGCAGAAAGCGACCAGTCACAACCCGCGCTCGACGGTCGGCACCGTCACCGAAATCCACGACTATCTGCGCCTGCTCTACGCGCGCGCCGGCCAGCCGTATTGCCCCGAACACAATCTGCCGCTCGCCGCGCAGAGCGTGGCGCAGATGGTCGACACGGTGCTCGCGCTGCCGGAAGACACCAAACTCATGGTGCTCGCCCCGGTCGTCACCGAGCGCAAGGGCGCCTTTGAGGATATGTTTACCGAACTGCGCGCCCAGGGCTTCGTGCGCGTGCGCATCGATGGCGCGCTGCACGAAATCGACCATCCGCCGCAGCTCGACAAGAATCAGAAGCATTCGATCGATATCGTCGTCGACCGTCTCAAAGTGCGTCAGGACGCGCGCCAGCGCCTCGCGGAAAGCTTCGAAACCGCGCTTGCGCATGCCGAAGGCCGCGCGCTCGCGGTCGAGATGGATAGCGGCGCGACGCATCTGTTTTCCGCGCGCTTCGCCTGCCCGATTTGCAGCTACGCCTTGCCGGAACTTGAACCGCGGCTGTTCTCGTTCAACAACCCGGTCGGCGCCTGCTCGCAGTGCGACGGGCTCGGCACGGTGGACTTCTTCGATCCGCAGCGCGTCGTCGCCTATCCGCATTTATCGCTCGCCTCGGGCGCGATTCGCGGCTGGGACCGGCGCAATCAGTTTTACTTCCAAATGCTGCAAAGCCTTGCGCAGCACTACGCTTTCGATATCGACACCGCGTTCGAGGAACTGCCTACGCAGATTCAGAAAGTCGTGCTGCATGGCTCGGGCAAACAGAACATCGCGTTCAAGTATCTGTCGGAAAGCGGTCGCAAGGTCACCAAGGAACATCCGTTCGAAGGCATCATCCCCAACTTCGAACGCCGTTACCGCGAGACGGATTCCACCGTCGTGCGCGAAGAGTTGGCCAAGTATCGCGGCCATCAAGCCTGTCCGAATTGCGGCGGCGCGCGGCTGCGCAAAGAAGCCCGCTACGTCTATATCGGCGACAAAACCCTGCCCGAAATCAGCCATCTGCCGCTCGCCGAATGCCGCAGATTTTTCGACGCCTTGCAGTTGGACGGCGCCCGTGCGCAGATCGCCGACAAGATCGTCAAAGAGATCGCCGCGCGGCTGCAATTTCTGATCGATGTCGGCCTCGAATACCTGATGCTCGAACGCTCGGCCGATACGCTTTCCGGCGGCGAGGCGCAGCGCATCCGCCTCGCGAGCCAGATCGGATCGGGCCTGACCGGCGTGATGTATGTGCTCGACGAGCCGTCGATCGGCCTGCACCAGCGCGACAACGACAGGCTGCTTGGCACACTGGCGCGGCTGCGCGATCTCGGCAATACGGTCATCGTTGTCGAGCACGATGAGGACGCGATCCGCGCTGCCGATTTCGTCGTCGACATGGGACCCGGCGCCGGGGTGCACGGCGGCGAGGTCATCGCCCAGGGCGCCCCAAAGGATATCGAAACCAGCCCTGATTCGCTGACCGGCGCGTATCTTTCAGGCCGGCGCAAGATCGCCCTGCCAAGCAAGCGCAAGCCACCCGACCCGCAACGTAAGCTCGCGTTGCGCGGCGCACATGGCAACAACCTCAAACAGGTCACGCTCGAAATCCCGGTCGGCTTGTTCACCTGCATCACCGGCGTTTCCGGCTCGGGTAAAAGCACGCTGATCAACGACACGCTCTACGCCATCGCGGCAAAACACCTCTACGGCTCGGTTGCCGAGCCCGCGCCTTATGACGAAATCGAGGGGCTCGAATTTTTCGACAAAGTTATCAGCGTCGACCAGGCCCCAATCGGCCGCACGCCGCGCTCAAACCCGGCCACCTACACTGGCCTGCTGACACCGATCCGCGAACTTTACGCCGGCGTGCCCGAAGCGCGTGCGCGCGGCTACGGACCGGGGCGCTTTTCCTTCAATGTGAAGGGCGGACGCTGCGAAGCCTGTCAGGGCGACGGCATGATTAAGGTCGAGATGCACTTCCTGCCCGATGTGTTCGTGCCCTGCGACGTGTGCCACGGCCAGCGCTACAACCGCGAAACGCTTGAGATCCGCTATCGCGGCAAAACCATTGCCGAGGTGCTAACGATGACGGTGGAAGAGGCGCATCGTTTCTTCGACGCCGTGCCGACGCTGGCGCGCAAGCTCGAAACGCTGCTCGACGTCGGCCTTGGCTACATCCAGCTCGGCCAGAGCGCCACGACGCTTTCGGGCGGCGAAGCGCAGCGCGTGAAGCTCGCGCTGGAACTATCCAAGCGCGACACCGGCCGCACGCTTTACATCCTCGACGAACCGACCACCGGCCTGCATTTTCAGGACATCGAAATGCTGCTCAAGGTGCTCGCGCGCCTGCGCGACCACGGCAACACGATCATCGTCATCGAACACAATCTGGATGTCATCAAGACCGCCGATTGGCTTGTCGACCTCGGCCCCGAAGGCGGCGCCGGCGGCGGGCGGATTCTCGTCGTGGGCCCACCGGAAGCCGTGGCGAAACATAAACTCAGCTACACCGGCAAATATCTCAAACGCCTGATTGCTTGAATAGGTTTAGAGCATTTTTGATTGATTCAAATGTATACGCTTTGCTTTCCCTCTCCCGCCCCTTCGGGGCGCCCTCTCCCACAAGTGGGAGAGGGGAAGACGCTCCCCTCGCCCGCTCGCGGGGAGAGCGCAGCGAGGGGGGCGGAGCCGGTTGGGGGAGAGGGAATGTCCACACATAAACCAAAACCGCTCTAGTGGGATTGGGACACGCGCACATCGTTCAACGATCGGCTGGCCTTGGCGATGGCGCGGGACAAGCGGGCCACCTCGTTGAGATGTTCGATCATGTCGTTGGCGAGACGGAAATTGAGGGCGTCCTCCTGGCTGCGCAATTGCACGACGGACATGATGAAACGCCGCGCGATGCCGGCCTGCGCCTCGATCTCGGGTTTGGCGTTAACGATACGCGTCACAATATCCGCGGACGGATGCGAGATCGTCTCCAGCGCCAGCGTGAAATGCTCAATGACCGCCATCGCGAATTGCACGGTTTCGGGGCTGCGCAACTGGGCCACGTCCGCGCCTTGCGCGAGTCGCCGCTGGCTTAATGCGAGCATGCTGGTGGTGGCAACCTCCCGAATCGCATCAAGACAGGTAACGATACGCGCGAGGTCCACCAATTGCCGGCCTTCCTCATCGGAATGGACGGCCTCCGAGAGCTGGCCGATATAAGTCAGGATGGCCGTGCTCAGGGTATCGGCGGCCCGATCCCGATCCGTCAGCGTGGCGAGCGCCTGCTCGCTGCCTTCGACAACCGACACGGCACCGTTCTTGACCAGACTCTGGACCTGTTTGCCGAGCTCGACCAATTCGAGCTGCACCCGGGTGATCGCTAGCGCCGGCATTTCCACCAACGCTGCATCGAGATAGCGCGGCACGCCTGGGTCCTGCCAGCCCTCCTTGCTCGTTTGCGGGGCAAGCCGTTCGGCGAGCCTACCGATGGGGCCGGTAAACCAGATCAACACGACGGTACCGAACACGCTGAATACCGTATGCGCGTTAGCGACCTGACGCGGCATCTCGGCCGCCAGGCGAGCCGTGCCGGTCAATTCGGGCGAGGACGGAGAGAGGTAGCGAATGAAATCGGCGAACTGCGGAATCACAAAAACGAGGAATAACACGCCAAGCACGTTGAAGAGCAGGTGCACGATACCGACCTGAAGCGCTTGCGCCGACTTGCCAATCGACGCAAGCAGCGCCGTGCCGCAGGTGCCCACGTTGGCGCCCAGAATCAGCGCGATGCCCGATTCGAGCGGAATCAACCCCTGGCTACCGAGCGCGATGACGATCGCCAGCGTGGCCGCCGAGCTTTGCACGATGGCGGTGAACACCGCGCCGATCACGATCCCAAGCAAGGGATGATGCATATCCTGCATCGCCTCGATGAACGGCTCGTAATCGCGCAGGGGACGCGTGGCATCGCCCATGAATTGGATACCGAGGAACAGCAGGCCAAGCCCGAACGTCACGCCGCCGAGCTGGCGCAGCAGTTCACGCGGGGAAAAACCGTAAAACAGAAAGCCGCCAGCCAGCATAAACGGCGTAATCGCGGAGATATCGAAGGCGATGATCTGCGCCGTCAGCGTCGAACCGATATTGGCGCCCATGATGACCGGGATCGACTGCTGGAGCGTCATCAGTCCTGCGGATACGAAGCCGACCAGCAGCACGGTGGTAATCGTCGAGGAATTCAGCAGCGCGGTGATGCCAGCGCCGGCAAACACGCCACGGATCCGGCTAGCGGTTAGCGTGCCCAACAGCCCCTGCAAGCGGGCGCCCGCGATGGCCTTGAGCCCTCTGGTCATAAGTTCCAGCCCGAACAGAAACAGGGCCAGACCGCCGATCAGCGTGCCAACGATTTCGATCAGGTTCAGATTGGCGAATTGCATGGCAATGCTCGTCTCAAGCCAGCGATCATTTTATTATCCGACACCCTCGATAGCGTCGAGGACAGACTTTAAAACCGGCACGCGCGAGCCACCCAAAGCCTAGGGCTTGCGCTCAACCAGTGCTAAAGCTACAGCACCGAGAGAAATTCATCCTTATCGAAACCAGCCTTCAACACACGCCCGCGCACTACAACATACGGCACACCGACACCCCCCAACGACTGCAACGCCTGCGCACAGACCAGCGTCGTTTCGACGTTGCACTCGTGATAGGGAAAACCGTAGGTGGCCAACCACGACTTCGCTTCAATGCAATAGGGACATTCGGCCGTCGTATAGATCACGACATCTCCAGGTTTCACCGTGGACGCCAAGCGGCGAATTTCCTCTTCGCTCACCCTCGAACCAAACCACGCCTTCATGCTCAACGTAGCGAGAGGGGATTTCTTGCCGAAATCCGTCTGCAACGCCCACCCCATGGCACAGACTATCAGAATCGCAACGGCCAGCTTCATTTCATATCCGATGTATCAGCACAATTAAATTGAAGACAGACAACTGAACATCCGCATCAAACACGAACTTTTTATAGCGGCACAAACCTCGTTCGCTCTTAGGATTTATTCCTCCGCAACATCGCAGAGTAAAACCACCCAATGCGCGTTCTCATCTATAGCACGTAGCGCGCAAGATCCTCGCTGCCGGCCAAGGTTTCAAGCTTTCCATCGACGTAGGCGGCATCGATACGCAAAGCTTCAACCCCCGGCCGACCGGCCTCGAAGCTGATTTCTTCGAGCAGCTTTTCCATCACGGTATACAGCCGACGCGCGCCGATATTCTCGGTCTTTTCGTTGACCTGGAATGCGATCTCGGCAAGGCGGCGAATACCATCGGCCATGAAATCGAGCTTGACGCCATCGGTTGCGAGCAGTGCTTCGTACTGACGCGTCAGGCAAGCGTCGGTCGCCGTCAGGATGCGTTCGAAATCATCGACCGAAAGCGAGTCGAGTTCAACGCGAATCGGGAAGCGACCCTGCAATTCGGGGATCAGATCCGAAGGCTTGGCAAGATGAAAGGCCCCGCTCGCGATGAAGAGGATATGGTCCGTCTTGACCATGCCGTACTTCGTCGTCACCGTCGTCCCTTCGACGAGCGGCAGCAAGTCGCGCTGCACGCCTTGACGCGAAACGTCTGCGCCGCCGATTTCGGAACGCGAGGCGATCTTGTCGATCTCGTCGAGGAAGACGATGCCATTCTGCTCGACGCTGTGCACGGCGTCGAGTTTGACTTCCTCATCGTTGACCATGCGCGCGGCTTCCTCATCGGCGAGCAGCTTGAGCGCCTCCTTGATCTTGAGCTTGCGGACCTTCTTGCGCTGATTGCCAAGGTTCTGAAACATGCCCTGAATCTGCGAAGTCAGCTCCTCCATGCCGGGCGGAGCAAAGATTTCAGCCGTCGGCGTCGGCACGGCAGCCTCGATCTCGATTTCCTTATCGTCGAGGTCACCCTCGCGCAGTTTTTTGCGGAATTTCTGGCGCGTGGCGCTATCTTCGGGCGTCGCCGGCTCGCTCTGGAAACCGACTGGCCGCGCGGGCGGCAGGAGCACATCGAGCACGCGGTCCTCCGCGGCATCGAGCGCGCGGTCGCGCACTCGGCGCATCGCCGCAATGCGGCTGTCCTTGACCGCGGTCTCGACGAGATCGCGAATGATCGTATCGACATCGCGGCCGACGTAGCCCACCTCGGTGAACTTCGTTGCCTCGACCTTGATGAACGGCGCGTTCGCAAGCCGCGCCAGGCGCCGCGCGATTTCGGTTTTACCCACGCCGGTCGGGCCGATCATGAGGATGTTCTTCGGCGTAATCTCGTGCCGCAGCGGCTCATCCACCTGCGCACGGCGCCAGCGGTTGCGCAGCGCAATGGCAACCGCGCGCTTGGCGCGGCCTTGTCCGACGATGTGTTTGTCGAGTTCGGAGACGATTTCCGGGGGCGTCATTTGGGTCATAGCGGGAGTACAGCCTAAAAATCAAGCGTTTCGATCGTATGGTTTTGATTGGTGTAGATACAGATATCGCCCGCAATTGCGAGCGCTTTCTTGACGATCTCCCCAGCCGGCTGCTCGGTGTTTTCCCACAATGCCCGCGCGGCGGCCTGCGCGTAGGCGCCGCCGGAGCCGATCGCGGCGATGCCCTGTTCGGGATCGAGTACATCCCCGTTGCCGGTCAGGATCAAGGTCGATTCGCGGTCGGCAACGATCAGCATCGCTTCGAGCCGGCGCAGCATGCGGTCGGTCCGCCAATCCTTGGACAAATCGACGGCCGAGCGCAGCAGATGGCCCTGGTGCTTTTCGAGTTTGGCCTCAAAGCGCTCGAACAGGGTAAACGCATCGGCCGTGCCACCCGCGAAACCCGCTAAGACTTTGCCGTGATAGAGCCGGCGCACTTTGCGCGCACTGCCCTTGACAACGACGTTGCCCAAGGTGACCTGGCCGTCCCCGCCGAGCGCGACCTGATTGGCGCGACGGACCGAAACGATGGTTGTGCCGTGGTATTGCTCCATGAGAATTTCCCGCAAGTGTGGATCGGCGCGGCGCACCGACAATGGCCTTAACATGAGGCTGGAAGATTAGATCGCAAGAGTAACGCCGAAAGCAAAAACGCGCAGATGAAACTGCGCGCTTTACGAAATTTAGAAAACTGTAGTGTTCAGGTACGAGGCATTTCCTCCATCTGAGCGACATGATGTACGCCCATCACGCGCAGCAAGGCGGCAACCATGGCATTGAGCCCGCGAATCACGCAGTGTTTGCCTTGCGTTTGAAATTGCGTCAGAACGTTGAACAGATTACCGGCCGAAACAAAATCGATGCGTAACAAACGCGAGGCATCGACCTCGACCGTACTGCGCTCAGCGCCATACGTTGCCAGCTTCCGAATCGCTTCAGCCTGCGCACTGGACAGCGTTCCCTCAAATGTATAGTTGTTCGCCTCGGTTTCGAGCGGCACCAATTCCAGTTCACCGGACACATCCGAAGCGGTCGGACTGGTGGCCGTCAATTTTTGCGAAAGCGTGGTGGCGCCCAATGATGGAGCGGAGGTTTCATAGGATGGCGGCGACTCCTCGAACGTGATCGCATAATCGAGCGCCACTTCCTCAAAACGTTCCTGCTCCTGCAAAACCTGCAACAGCTCCAGCACAATCAGCCAAATCGACTGGCCCTCCCTGCGCCCCGGCTGAACATGGCCTTCGACCATCGGTAGCATGGTGCGCGCATTGGCGATCTGTACCTTGACCTTGGCTTGGCGCAAATCCCGCAACAGGCCCACCAGCAGCGTACAGCCGGCTTCATCGATGCCACGCACGCGCGCCAGATCGATCTTCAACTTGCCCGCCTTCAGGGCGACTTTGCGCACCTGTTCGAACTGCGACGCGGCCTGCGCGCCCAAATTGCCGGTCAGACCAACGGAGGGCATCGCATCGCGGACCTGCGCTTTAACGGGTTTCTTCTCCGCCAATTCATTCCAGATCGGCGGAGAGCGGTTGAATTGCGTCGCGTATAACAAGCCGCGCTGCTCAAACAAATCCTTGTCACCGGTTACACGGCATAAATCGAACAGCATCTGCCACAAAGTTTCGTTACTCGACGCACCGGAATCAAGCGCGGCCTCAAGTACGACAATCGCGGCATCATCACTATTGTTCGCAAACAGAATTGCCGCTTCCTCAATCGCCGGATGATCGATATCGGACCCCTCGTCGACCCGGATCTTGCCCGCCGCAACCGCCAACCCTCTTGCATCGCCGCCGGTGAAATCCAAAGCGGAAACCTGATAGGGATCGACCGCTTGAGCAACACCTGCCTTACGACCTGACTGCTTCGGGGGTGCCGACGGCTCACTACCACTTTTGCGAAAGAATGGAAGTACCATTTTTCAGCGCCTTTCAAAAAACCAATTTCGCCCCAACACAAACAAAAATATGCCAACCGCCAGCGCCAATACGAACTAAACCCTGCTTCGCGCGTGTAATCCAGAGTGGGTAGTAATTACTCTAATCACTGCAATGTTTCCGGGTGTGCAATGCAAACCCTCCCGTGACGTTTTTCACCGTCGCGCACCCAAAATCGTCCCGCACCCCCACTCCGGTAAAATATCGGCTCGATTGCCTGCAAACTTTAAATGCTCTCCTCCCTCAACTCCGCCCAACGCGAAGCGGCAAAGTATCTTGACGGCCCTTGCATGGTGCTGGCGGGGGCCGGCAGCGGCAAAACACGCGTCATCACGGCCAAGATCGGGTACTTAGTTAAAACATGTGGCATGAATCCGCACAACATCGCGGCAATCACGTTCACCAACAAGGCTGCAAAAGAAATGCAGGAGCGCGTTGGTCACCTGGTCGAAAGCCGCGCGGCCAAGGCGCTCACGATCTGCACCTTCCACGCGCTCGGCGTGCGCATCGTGCGGCACGAGGCCAAGCTTGTCGGGCTCAAACCGCAGTTCTCGATTCTCGACAGCTCAGATATTTTTCAAATTGTTAACGAGCTGGCCGGCAATGCTGACAAAGGCATGGTCAAAGCGCTGCAATGGGCAATCTCCGCGTGGAAGAACGCGCTCATCCCGCCGCATGAAGCGGCCAAGCTCGCGCATGACGAAATCACCGCGGCCGCGGCCAAGCTCTACCCCGCCTACGAACAAACGCTGCGCGCTTATCAAGCGGTGGACTTCGACGATCTGATCCGGCTGCCCGTTGAAATTTTCGACACCCACCCGGAAGCGCACGAACGCTGGCAAAACAAGCTGCGCTATCTGCTCATCGACGAATACCAGGACACCAACCGCGCCCAATACACGCTCCTGCGCCAGATCGCCGGCGCGCGCGGCGCTTTCACTGCGGTCGGCGACGACGATCAGGCGATCTACGCCTGGCGCGGCGCGGACGTCGAAAACCTGCGCCAGCTCCAACGCGACTACCCGCAGCTCAAAGTCATCAAGCTCGAACAAAACTACCGCTCGACCAACCGCATCCTGACCGCCGCCAACACACTGATCGCGAACAACGCCAAACTGTTCGAGAAAAAGCTCTGGTCCGAGCACGGTCACGGCGACCCGATCCGCGTCGTCATGCAACGCGACGCCGAAGCCGAGGCCGACTGGGTGGCGGGCCGCATCTCGGCGCACCGCTTCGAATTCAAAACGCACTACCGCGACTATGCGATCCTCTATCGCGGCAACCACCAGGCGCGCCTCCTCGAACAAGCGCTGCGCAACCACAAAATCCCTTACGTGATTTCAGGCGGCCAAAGTTTCTTCGACCGTGCCGAGATCAAAGACATCACCTGCTACCTGCGTTTGCTGCTCAACAGCGACGACGACCTCGCCTTCATCCGCGCGATCACCACGCCCAAGCGCGGCATCGGCGCGGCGACGCTCGAAGCGCTCGGCAGTTATGCCGGCCGGCGGCACACCAGCCTCTTCGCTGCGGCGTGCGAAGAAGGCGCGGCCGAACATGTCAGCGCCCGGCATCTCGAAGCCGTGCGCGAGTTCTGCGCCTTCATCAACCAATCCGAATATCGCGCCCAGCGCGAACCGGCCGGGCAAGCACTCGACGACCTCGTGCGCGCCATCGGCTACGAAACCTGGCTCTACGAAACCTGCGAAACGCGCGAAGCCGAAACCAAATGGGGCAACGTTTCCGACTTCGCGGACTGGATTCGGCGCAAGGGCGAAGAAGACGGCAAGAACCTCATCGACGTCGCACAAACGGTTGCGCTGATTACGATGCTCGACAAGGAAGCCGAAGATTTCGACGGCGTGCAGCTCGCCACCTTGCATGCCTCGAAGGGCCTCGAATGGCCGCACGTATTCCTCATCGGCGTCGAAGAAGGACTGCTCCCGCATCAAGCGAGCATCGACAACGGCCAGATCGAGGAAGAGCGGCGACTGATGTATGTGGGCGTCACGCGCGCCCAGCGCAGCCTGACGATCACCGCCTGCGAACGGCGCAAGACTGGCGGCGAAATGCGCCAAGTCGAACCCTCGCGCTTCATTGAAGAACTCGGCGGCGAAGGCATCCACCGCCCCGACCGCAACGCACCCACCTCACGCGAGGACGCGCGCGCGAAGCTGGCAAATCTGCGCGCGATGCTGGGGCACAAGGCCGGCTGAGCAGCGGCCCCATGATGGCCGATACGCTTGGAATGTCATCGAAAAAGCGGTCCGAGCATGCGGCCGCTACTACATTGGGCGGCATTATCCGCTTGAATCCAGTGGCAAAATAAAACAGCCCGGTCAGGTTTCCCTGCCGGGCTGCTTTGGATACAGAATCTTTTGATTCTTTATTGTAGCAACGGCTCTCACCCCGGTTAGCCACAACGGTTAAGACTATAAAGGACAAAAACATGTCTAGCAAACCCACCGATCCGCTCACCTTTGGTTTTGACATCGGCATCGCCTCGGTCGGCTGGTGCGTGCTTGGCGAAAGCCATATCGTTGATCTTGGCGTGCGTTGCTTCGACTCAGGTGAGGATAGCGACGGGAAGCCCCACAACCAAACGCGACGGGAAAAGCGGGTAGCCCGCAACCGCCTCCACATGCGCCGCTGGCGTTTAGATCAACTACTGCGATTGTTCTGCGATGTAGGCATCATCTCCCGTCCTGACCCCCGGTTGCTTATGTCGCCACCGCAGATCAGAGGCGAACCAGACACATCAAGTCCGTGGCAATTACGCGCTCAAGGGCTGAAGGAGAAGCTTGAGCCAATCGAATGGGCGCGCGTTCTTTACTACTTCGTCAAGCATCGAAGTTTTGAATTCTTTCGCAAGAGCGAAATCAATTCGACCACAGACAAGGATGTCGAAGCAGACAAAGCAGGAGCAACCGACGAAACTCAGGGCGCACAAGGCGAAGCCGCAACGGAAAAAGACAAGAAAAAACTCAAGGCAGCGTTAAGCGGCACTACCACCTTATTGGAAAAGTACCGGAAGCGCACTCAGAACCCCAATCTGACAGTCGGCGCTTTGGCTGTCTGGCTTTCAAAAGATAAATACGAAGCTGACGCACCACAACCTGACGAAGAAGATCGTAAATCATTCCGTGAATCGTTGAGAAACAAGGGGGGAAACTATCGTCACTCTTTCTTCCGCGCAGCACTTCGGCAGGAGCTACAAGAGTTATTTGCCGCGCAAGCCGAATATGGAAATCCATGCACCATACTGGATTTGCCTGCCGATAGTGAGTACCTGCGGTACATGCTCGACAATACAAAACTAACACCTGAGAGGAATATTCCAGTTGGCGGAGAATCGCGTCCGGTAGGACGAACATTCCAGCAAGCTGTTTTCGACTTATTCGATCTCCAACACCCGCCACTTTACGGCGATCAAATTCGCGAAATGGTCGGCGAATGTGAATTAATAGAGGGAGAACCACGCGCCCCCAAGAATGCCTTCTCATCGGAGCGTGCCACTTGGCTTGAAAAGCTGAACCATTTACGTGTTCGCCGAAACGGGAAAGAAGAGCCGCTTTCGCAGGATGAACGCAAGGTTCTGGTGAACTTACCCTATGAGCACACCAAGGTAACACTCAAACTCGTGCGCGAGACCTTGATGGCGAACGCGGGTTTTTCGGCTTCATGGCGGGAAGCCAGCTTCAACGTTGCCAGCTATCAGGCCAAGCCTGCTAATGACGGAGCTTGGATACTCATTGTCCAGCACGGAGAAGAGCCTGTCAGCCTTGCCAAATGGGCTGATACCGAGAAACGCAAAAAGAACCTGAAGGAAGCCAAGAAGCAACTCACGGGTGGTTCCATGACTTTCGCAGTCTTGCGTGAGCAACTCGAATTAGCTGATTCAGATCGCTTCATCTATCGCATCAAAGAAACCAGCATCGTCCCCCGCGAGCAGGAACCACAAGCGCGTATTCCATTCTCCCAACAAGGCGACGGAATTCTTGCTTCGGGACAGTCGTACCGCTATATCCAATCAGATGGTAAACCCAAAGCGTTATCCAAAGCAGCCTGGAAAGCAGTTGCCACGCTGTCACATAGCACTGCAACATTGGCCGACTGGCGCACGCTTATTGCCAAATTCAAAGACATGGAAGGCGCTTGGCAATTTGAGCACTCCGCGACAAAAGAAGATGCGGTAGAGGCCAGTGCCGAATCTCAAACCCTGGTTCCCTTACAGTTTGAAGACGCGCAAGCCGTGGAAGCAGACCACAAGCTTGTCGAACTCAAAGGCTGGCACGCCATGCGGTTGGCACTGGCCGAAAAATTTCCTGATAGATGGGCGTCACTGCAAGTAGCCTACAAAAAGCCTATCAACCCTGAGGGTTTGAGCGCAGCTAAACATATAGATGACATTGCGACCATCCTGACAGTAAGCCAGACGGATCATGAAGTCGAAGAAAAACTGAGCGCCCTGAATTACGTGAAGGCAGAAATCGAGGCGCTGCAAACCATCGGTTTTAGCAAGTTCCGTAATTTGAGCTTCTGCGCTCTGCGCAAGATACTTCCGTACCTTGAAGATCGACACGTCTATAGCGAAGCCTGCAAGCTGGCGGGCCTCTCACACTCTGAAAAAAACCACCAGCGGGATCGTTACTTACCACCGCTGGAAACCTTTGTGTATCAACGCTATCGGCACGGGAAACTTACCGGCCATGTCGAGAAACGCTATAAAGAATTACGCAATCCTGTAGTGGCGCGTTCATTCAACCAGGCTCGCCTCGTCTTTAATGCCTTGGTCGCCAAGCACGGCTCGCCTGCTTATGTACATGTTGAGACGGCTCGCGATTTGGCTCGCTCAAAAAAATTACGTGATGAAATCAAACGCCAACAGGAAACCAACGGCAAGCGAATAGAGAGCATTCGCAATGATTTGAAAAATAGGCTTGGCTGTGAGCCAACCCCCACTCAGATTCTCAAAATGCGCTTTTATGGCGAGCAAAAGGGACAATGCCTGTATACCGGCAAATCACTTGAGCCATTCATTGACTCGATGCTTACAGAGGATTCGAAGGACGTTGAAATTGACCATATCTGGCCGCGATCAAAGACTTTCGACAATAGCCTCGATAATCGCGTGTTGGTGATAGCTGGGGCAAACCAGAACAAACGAAATCAAATTCCCTATGAGTTTTTCATCAATGGCCCTGGCGGCGAGCAGGGCTGGCGAGAATACGAAAAACGGGTGCTTGACTGTAAAGGCATAAGCGCCGAGAAGCAACGTCGCCTGCTCTCCAAAACGCTGGAGGATGCCGACGAATTTCGTGCCCGGAATCTCGTCGATACGCGCTATGCAACGCGCATGTTTGCCAACATGTTGCGCGAGCGGATTCTTTTTGCTGGAAGCGTAACGCCCGAAGAACTGGAAACCATCTCGCCGGACGATGATGGCAAAACCCGCTGGAATCGCTATCAACGTGTTCGGGTTCGCACACCACAAGGACGATTAGTCGACTTTCTGCGCGGCAAGTGGGGACTGGCTCGTCTCAAAGACAGAGAGAAAAGCGACCTTCACCATGCGCTGGACGCTTGCATCATTGCAGCCTGTTCTCCAGCAGTTATCCAACGGGTCAATAACTACTTTGCCGAAGAGGAAAAAGAGCCAGGGCGACACAGTTTCAAACGCAACTCTGATGGCACTTATACGCACCGCACTACAAAAAAGACTTTCAGCGAGGAAGAAGCGCGAGCGCAAGGGCTTTATCTGCCTGCTCCGTGGGACCGCTTTCATCGTGATGTGCGGAATGCGTTAGGGAAAGTTTTTATCTCGCGCCGTCCAAAACGGAAATCTGCTGGCGAGGTCCATGACGCCAACCCTAAAGGCATTCGCTACTTACCCGTCCCCCTCGTCGAACTGACAGAAGAAATGCTGACGGATGAATGCCTACGAGAAGTCGCGGGACGACGGCGAGAAAACTACGAAGCGCTGCGCATGGCATTACAAGCTACCAATGGCGATGCACAAATGGCGTTTGCTGACGGTTATGAAATCCAGGGAAAGCACGGCAAACTAAAACGCATTTACGGCATCGCCATGCCGCTGTGGAGTCTGCCTGACGACTACCTCAAGCAACAAAACAAGGCTCTGACGAAAGAGAATGCGAGGAGGCGCAAGGAAGAAGATGCGAAACCTCTCAGCGAAAATCTGTCAAAAACCGCTCGCAAGACTGTTCCACTGACCAGCCTTACGCAAAAAATGCTTACAGAAGCAGAATTGGGCAGCACTTTCTATCATCGCAACAGAGAACTGATCGAAGCATTGAAAGCGCAATTGGGTGACAAAAAAGCAAAAGTCGCGTTTGCTCAACCTTTTCAACCGCTGCCCGGCAAGAAAGGAAAGAAACGGCCGGTTATCCGCTCCATACGCCTTCCCGACTCGCACGGCAGCGGAATTCTGGTGCGTGGCGGCATTGCGGGCATGGGCGACAGCATCTGTACTGAGGTTTACTGGACGGGGTCAAGCTATTTCTTTCGCCCTCGCTACCAGGCGGACAAGGAAGCCACCTTTGGGGTAGAAGACTCACCTAAGGGCGCAAGCCACCTATTCAACCTGCGGATTGATGAGCCGATAGAGGTAGTCTTGGAAGATGGCGAGATCATCCCAGACAACAACCTTCCCGGCTATTTTGTTGGCTATGAAGGAGATGGACGCATCACCATACGCACTCACGATCGACCGGGCAAAGGTCGTCGTAAAAAAGAAAAAGCACCCGATGAGTCCGAAAGCGAGGAAATAGCGGATAAGCCAGATAAGGAAGATACAAAAGACAATTCGCTCTGGCGATTCAGTGTGAGCGGTATCAAGCAATTAAGAAAGTTCCGAGTGAATGCCCTCGGTAATCGCAAAGAAATTCACGCACATCTAAAACATGGCTTGGCGTAGCGTGATGATCTCCCGCCCGGCGCGTCTGCGGCGGGAACATTTTTCGCTGGCCATCGACCAGAAAGAAACGGCCTTCGTGCCTTTCGAGGACATCGCCGTAATTGTTCTCAATCATCGGGAAATCACGCTGACTCATCCGGTGCTTTCGGCCTGCGCTGAATACGGCATCAGTCTTTTTGCTACCGGCGACAATCACCAACCTGCCGGCGTTTTTCTCCCGTTTCTTTCGCATTCGCGCACCACTCGTATGATGCGCAAACAGTTGAGCATGACTCGCCCGACAGCCAAACGCACTTGGGCCGACATCGTGCGCCGCAAGATCGAAAATCAGGCTGCCTGCCTCGCTCTGTGCAACAAAAAAGGCGTGGAAAAACTGGAAGCCTGCGCACGGCGCGTCCGTTCCGGCGACCCGGACAATCTGGAAGGACAGGCCGCCGCGCTTTATTTTGCGCAGTTGTTCGGCGCGGATTTTTACCGCAACGACGAAGCGCGTTGGACAAACGCTGCGCTCAACTATGGCTATGCCGTCCTGCGGGGCACCATCGCACGCGGTCTGGTGGCGCATGGCTTGCATCCTACCATCGGGTTGTTTCACGACAGCGAGCAGAACGCATTCAATCTAGCCGACGACCTGATCGAACCTTTCCGCCCACTGGTCGACCTGCACGTTGCCAAACGTCCTGCCCTGACGGAAGGCGACCTGATCCCGGAAGACAAACAAGCCCTGATTGCCTTGCTGAATGTAGACGTCGGCATGGCGCAGGGAAACATGTCAGTACTCTCAGCCATCGAGTATGCCGTCGAGAGCTTGGCGCGCACCTATGAATCCGGCCATGCTGAACTTGACCTTCCCCGTCTGATCGGTCTGCAAGCACACAGACTGGAGTATTGACGTGGGCATAGAGACGAGGCGTTATATGCGATTGATCGTCTTTTTTGACCTGCCCACGATAACTAAAGCCGATAAGCGCGCCTACGTACAATTCCGTCGTTTTCTGCTGAACGACGGGTTCGACATGATCCAATGGTCGGTCTACGGACGCATCCTGAATGGCAAGGATGCTGAAATCAAGCATCTTGCCCGCTTGGCGGATAACCTTCCCCCCGCAGGCTCCGTGCGCTGCATGACCGTCACGGAGAAGCAATACGCGGGTATCAGGTTACTGGTCGGCATGCCCCTTTTTCAGGAAAAAAGGGTCTCGGCATCCCAGATGCTGCTCTTCTAAGCTGCGAATTTTTACGAAAAAAATCCCGCCAAGCTACGCCTGGCGGGATTTTGAGGTAGGACATTGTAGCCAACCGGGGTGAGAGAGGGAGCTACAACGTCGTGCAGGCCGGAGATTTGCGCCTCAACATTGTAGCCAACCGGGGTGAGAGAGGGAGCTACAACCACCTGCCAGTACGTGCGCGAGGACGGCGTATTGTAGCCAACCGGGGTGAGAGAGGGAGCTACAACAAGTCGCAGGCGGCATCGCGCCGCGCGCGTATTGTAGCCAACCGGGGTGAGAGAGGGAGCTACAACGGCCAACCGTGGATCGGGCATCGCCTCTCGATTGTAGCCAACCGGGGTGAGAGAGGGAGCTACAACGCTGAAAGTGACCGTGACGATCGATTCGGCATTGTAGCCAACCGGGGTGAGAGAGGGAGCTACAACGGCACGGCGCACGGGCGGATTTTTCTCGGGATTGTAGCCAACCGGGGTGAGAGAGGGAGCTACAACAAGTTGTCAATGATCTCCGACCAAGCACCCATTGTAGCCAACCGGGGTGAGAGAGGGAGCTACAACTATGAGTAAGCGTTATCTCTCGCAAGATGTATTGTAGCCAACCGGGGTGAGAGAGGGAGCTACAACGAACTCGACTATAGTCACGGCGACGGCGGTGCTGGCGGCGTTGCGGCTGATTCTGGGCTGGGCTCAGCCGGTGCCGTTGCGTCCGCGTCCGGCAGATCAGGCAGTTCCACCCACTCGTGACGCGACTTGAATTGCGCCAGCATGCTGGCCGCCAGGGTGGCGTAGAGCGGGCGGCTGATCATGCGCGAGATGGCCGCCGCCAGCATCGCCACCGCCATCAGCGAGAACACCAGCGGGCGGCCGTTGATCATCTCCATCACGATCAGAAATGAGGTGATCGGCGCCTGCGTCACCGCCGCCAGAAAGCCCGTCATGCCAATGGCGATCAGCGCCGTGTTGCCGCCGTCGCCCCATAGCCAGGCAATGTCGTAGCCGATGCCCGCGCCCGTGGCCAGCGACGGCGCAAAGATGCCGCCGGGCACGCCGCTCCATGCCGTCAGCCAGGTGGTCAAAAATTTCAGCGGGCCGAACGCCAGCGCCGCAGGCGGCGCTTCGCCACGCAGCAGTTGCGCGGCGGGGGCGATGCCGGAGCCGAAGGTGGAACCCTCCGCCGCCAGCCCGATCAGCGCCACCGCCAACCCCATGCCCGCCGCAAAGCGCACCGGCCAGCGATAGCGCCAAGCCGACAACCGGCGCAGCGGCACGGCCCAGCGCGGCGGGCGTCCGCGCACCGCGCCCACGGCCAGGGTGGCGATCATCAGCCGGGCGAACAGCCCGCCCAACAGGCCGGTGGCCACTGTCACCGTCAGCCCCGGCAGCAGCAAGTGCCAGCCCGGGGGCGCGATGGCGATGGCGCCGAAATACGCCTTGTCACCAAAGACTGACACCCCGACCAGCCCGGCCAGCACGATGGCCGCAATCACCACGCCGCTGTAGCGCGCCTCCATGCGGCGCGAGAGTTCCTCAAACGCGAACACCGCGCCCGCCAGCGCGCCGTAGGCCAGCACGATGGCGCGGTCGAGCCACAGCCGGGCGTCGAACACCTCGGTTTTCAACTCGCGGTAAAAATCTGGATCGGCGCGGCCATGGGCGTGCGGCGCGGCGGAACCGGAATCAGAGCTTTGAGTCATGGTGACTTTAACGGCCCGCAGCGCAGATCGTGCACAGCGTGTCTGAATCTTTTTCCCGATCCCTCACACAACACGTCATGGCCTCCGTCAACAAAGCCATCCTCGTCGGCAATCCTGGGCGCGACCCCGAAATGCGCTCCTTCCCCAACGGCGACCAGATCGTCAACGTGACGCCGGCCACCACCGACAAGAGGAAGGACAAGCAGAGCAACGCAACGCGCGAGCACACCCAATGGCAGCGACTGGTGTTCAATGATCGGCCGGCCGAAAATTGTAGCTAACCGGGGTGAGAGAGGGAGCAAGCCACGTCAGCGGCTCAGGCAGCATCATGTCCTTGTCCGCAGCGTGCTGAACACCGCCGCCACGGCTGCGCAGCAGGCGGCCACCGCCAACGCAATCATCTGCCCCTTGCCGTCATGTGGCGGCCAGGCGCTGAAAATCCCCGCGAGAATCACCGCGCCCAGCGTCTGCCCCGTGAGCCGCGCGGTGCCCAGCATCCCGCTGGCCGCGCCGCTGCGGTGCGGCGCCGGCGTGGTCACGATGGTATGGTTGTTGGGCGACTGAAACAGCCCGAAGCCCAGGCCACATAGCACCATGCGCCACGCGATATCCGCATTGCCCGGATGTGCCGGCAAAGCGGCTAGCAGCGCCAACCCAACTGCCAGCAAACTCAGGCCGATGCCACCCAGCAGCCCGTCGGGGTAGCGGCCAATCAGCCGTCCCGCCATCGGCGCCATGAAGATGGTGGCGATCGGCCAGGCGGTAATCAGCAGCCCCGCCTCGAACGGCGAGCGCCCGTAAGCGTCGAGCAGCAGAAACGGCAGTGCGATGAAGGCTAGCGTCTGCGCGCAAAAGGCGCTGATCGACGTGCCCATTGACAGCGCGAACACCGGAATGCGCATCAGGTCTACCGGAAACAGCGGCAGCGCCAGCGAGAGCTGCCGCCGCAGGTACACCACGCCCACGGCCACGCCGGCCAGCAACAGCGCCCACGCGTCCTGCCCGGCATGGCCGCGCACGCCGAGCCGATCCACGCCGATGAAAAACAGCGCGAACATCAGCATATTCAGCAGCACGTCCAACGCCGTGAAGCGCGAGCCAGAAACCGGCGCCGGTTGATTGAACGGCAGCGAGCGCCAGCCCAGCGCCAGCACCAGCGCGCCCAGCGGCACGTTGAGCGCGAACAGCCACGGCCACGAGGCCACCGATAGAATCGCCGCCGACACCGACGGGCCGGCCACCGAAGCCGTGGCCACCACCATTGAATTGATCGCCATGCCGCGCCCCAGCAGCGAACGCGGATAAATGCGCCGCACCAGCGCCGCGTTGACGCTCATCACCCCCGCCGCGCCCAGCCCCTGCAACGCGCGCGCCGCGATCAGTACGCTCAGCGAATGGGCGAACACCGCCAGCAGCGAAGACGCGGTAAACAGCGTCATCCCTACCAAATAGACGCGTCGGTGGCCGATCAAGTCGCCCACCGAGGCCAGCGGCAGCAGCATGACCAGGGTAGCGATCTGGTAGGCGTTGACCACCCAGATGGCATGCGCCGCGTCGGAATGCAGTTCGCGCGCGATGCTCGGTAGCGCAAGATTGACAATGGTGCCGTCCAGCACTGACACCCCGATGCCGAGGATGATGACCAACATCGCGTGCCAGCGTTGCGGCGTCGGCAAGCCGTCGTGTTCGGCAGTGGAGGAGGCGAGGTGTATCGACATCGTTTCAGCCCGCCAGATTTGCGGGAATGCGTCTGTTCTTATTGTAACTAACCGGGGTGAAAGAGGGAGCGACAAGCACGGCGCTCAGCTAACCAGTTGAGCGCCGTGAAATGGACCAGCGTGGAACCCGCGAATAGCTCCGATATTCGAACGCAGCTTAGAGACCGAGCTGCTTGGCGGATAAAAAGTTGTCGTCAACCAAGATCCTGACGTTGTCTTTTGTTATTGCGGTCGGCGTCAGCAGAATCGAGTCGACTTTTTTGATGCCGTTGTCAAGTCTTGCGGTGAATTTGACCGGATTGCCTTTGACCAGATCGATCGCGAGTCTGGCGGCTTCCGAAGCGAGGAGCTTGAGCGGTTTGTAGACCGTCATCGTTTGTGTGCCTGCGATAACCCGTTTAACGGCAGCCAGTTCGCTGTCCTGTCCCGAGACCGCAACCTTACCGACCAAGCCTTGCGCCGACAGCGCCTGGATCGCGCCGCCCGCGGTGCCATCGTTGGACGCCACGATCGCATCGATCTTATTGTTGTGCTGCACCAGCGCGTTTTCGATGATCGACAATGCTTCGGACGGATTCCAGTCTTTCACCCACTGTTGACCGATAATCTTGATGTCACCTCTGTCTACATAGGGTTTGAGCACCCTCATCTGACCTTGGCGCAATAATTTGGCATTGTTGTCGGTTGGGGCGCCGCCAAGCAGGAAGTAGCTGCCTTTAGGTCTGACCTTGATGAGCCCTTCAGCTTGCATCTCTCCGACGCGTTCGTTATCGAACGAAATATAGGCATCTATCTCGGCATTCAGAATCAGGCGGTCATAGGAAACAATCTTGATGCCGGCCTTCTTGGCTTCTTTGATCGCATACGTCAGCACCTTGGAATTGAAAGGCACGATTACGATCGCATCGACTTTCTGCGCGATCAGATTTTCAATTTGGGAGACCTGGCGCTGCTCATTCGCATCGGCCGATTGCACACTCACTGTCGCGCCGAGCTTTTTCGCCGCCTCGACAAAATAATCGCGATCCCGCGCCCACCGTTCGACGCGCAAATCGTCTATTGAAAAACCGAGCTTGGGGTTTGCTTTATCGGCAAAGGCTGGAGCGGTCACAAGCGCCATTCCACAAGCCAGCGCAGCAACGAGCACCCGGCGCATCAAATTGGTTTGCATTACACGCATCCTTAATGTCAGACGGCCAAATTCAAGAGGCCAAGATCTTCTCTTCCTCTATTACAGAATAGAAGAAGGCTAGCTCTCTTCACGAAACCTTATTGGTTTTCTTAATAAGGGGTTAACCTTAGACAAAGGATGTATTTTTGCCAATGGACCGCTTATTCCTAATGCCCGGCAAGCTGTAAAACTTCGCAAAGTTCGGATTTTTCAGCGGCCAGCCCAACTCACACACTGCCACCTTCATTGTTCTGCATCGCTTGAAGCAAATCCGAATTTGCGCGACGCTCCACCAAAGCACGCAGAATCGCACGACGCAATAGCTCACTCGCATTCGACCAAGCCTCGATTTCCTCCACCGTGCGCAGGCAGCCGATACACAGTCCACTCTTTGGATCAAGCTGACATACACCAATGCAAGGTGATGGCACCGCACTCATGCCGCGTTCCGTTTAGCCAACAACGCACGCGCCACACGGCCTGCCGGTGCACGGCCGAGCGCGGCATAAATGTAATCGGCGGCATCGACGAGCTTGTCAAGCTGCACGCCCGTCTCGATGCCGAGCCCGTTCAACAGGTAGATTACGTCTTCAGTGGCCACATTGCCCGTCGCACCCTTTGCATAGGGGCAACCGCCTAAACCGCCAACCGAGGTATCGAAGGTCGCGATGCCATATTCAAGTGCGGTCAGTACATTCGCCAAAGCCTGGCCATAGGTATCGTGAAAGTGCCCCGCCAATCGCCGCGCCGGAATATGCGCCAGCAATACATCGAACAAACGCGCTGTAGAGGCGGCCGTTCCCACACCGATCGTGTCGCCCAGGCTCACCTCGTAGCAACCCAATTCGAGCAAGCGCTCGCTCACCCCACGCACCGCCTCGGGCGCGATCTCGCCTTCATACGGACAACCCAGCACGCAGGAGACATAGCCCCGCACGGCGACGCCCGCAGTTTGCGCAGCGGACATCACCGGCACAAAGCGTTCCAGGCTCTCCGCAACCGAACAGTTGATATTGCGTTGCGAAAAGCTTTCCGAGGCCGCCGCGAAAACCGCCACCTCGCGCGCGCCGGCGGCCAACGCCGCCTCAAACCCTTTCAGGTTCGGCACGAGAACCGGGAAGCGCACATCACCGCGCGCCGGCAGGCCCGCCATCACCGCGGGCGCGTCGGCCATCTGCGGCACCCATTTCGGCGCGACAAAGGCTGTCGCTTCGATCGTGCGCAAACCGGCGGCCATAAGTCTTTCGATCAGACCAAGCTTGATTTCCGTCGCGACCTGCGCAGCTTCGTTTTGCAAGCCATCGCGCGGGCCGACCTCAATGATGCGCACTTCGCGCGGATAGTTCTTTGTCATATGTTTCGTCCTCAACTCAATCGATGCACGCCACAGGCAGAACAATAACGCGTTCCGATCGCCTGCTCATTCGTGCCGGCGACGATCTTGAAACTCCGCGCAATAAACGAACGCGCGAATAGGCTGACATTCCGATTTTTCATATCCGTTTCGCCGCAGATAAACGCGGGTTCTCATACGGAAAATCATCCGCCCAACTGATTTAACAACTGGAGAAAATCACCATGATAAAGTGGGGGATATAGTAGCCGCCAATATTATTGAGCCGCGATTGCTGCTTGCGCGGGCCAGATAAATTAAACCTGTCAGGGCTCATCATTTACCGCCATGCATAACAAAGCCTCCACCCGTGTCGCAGCGCTCGAAAAATACGCGGCATTACTATTGCTTGCGTTATTTGCACTGATCGCTACTGCGGCGGCCCGGGCGGAACAACCGGCGCGCGTGATCGTGAAGTACCGCGCCGACTCGTTGCAACTCGCAAGCGCTCCAGCGCAACGCGCACAGACGCAGGGGGCGCGTACCCAGTCGACAATCACAACGGTCAGGGAGCTTCATCCTCGCGTCTATCTTGTGCAAGCGGCCGGGATCAGCGCGGAACAACTCGCCAGCCGGCTTGCCGCCCAAGCGGATGTCGAATACGCGGTGCCGGATCGCATCAAGCGCATTCGGGCTGTACCCAACGATCCTCTCTACGGCTCCCAATGGAACCTGCAAGCGGTGCAGCCTGCCGCGATCAACGCGGAAAGCGCCTGGGACATCACGCAGGGAAGCGATGCCATCATCGTCGCCGTCATCGACACCGGCATCCGCCCGGAACATCCCGACTTTGCCGGCAAACTCGTGGGCGGTTACGACTTCATTTCGAGTCCCATCATCTCTGGCAACGGCGATCGCAACAGCGACCCTTCCGATCCCGGCGATTTCGTATCGGCCGCGGATTTTCAGCAACCGGCATTCAAAGACCAGGACTGCGGCGCAGGCAAGAACGTCCCTGTTCCGAGTTCGTGGCACGGCACGCAAGTCGCGGGCGTCGTCGGCGCGGCGACTCATAATGCGACGGGGATAGCAAGCGTTGGCTGGAATACGAAAATCGCGCCGATTCGCGTGCTCGGCAAATGCGGCGGCTACGATTCGGACATCATCGATGGCATGCGCTGGGCCGCGGGGCTGCCCGTCAGCGGCGTACCCGCGAATCCAAACCCGGCGCGCATTCTGAACCTGAGCCTAGGCAGCAGTAATGCCTGCACGCAGGCGTATCAGGATGCCATCAATGAAATCACCGCGAACGGCGTGCTCGTCGTCGTTGCCGCCGGTAATTCCACCTCCGTGGAAGAGCCCGGCAATTGCCGTGGCGTGCTGACCGTTGCCGGGCTACGGCACAACGGCGCAAAAGTCGGCTATAGCAGTTTCGGCCCGGAAGCGGGTATCGCCGCGCCAGCCGGTAATTGCGTCAACACAACGGGCGGCTGCCTTTTCCCGATCATCACGACGACGAATAGCGGAACGACAACGCCCGCAGACAGCACTTATACCGACGCGACGAATTTTTCAATCGGCACGAGCTTCGCCGCGCCACAAGCAGCCGGCGTCGCGGCGCTCATGCTGTCGATCCATTCGGGACTCATGCCTACGCAATTGATCCAGTACATCCAGGCGAGCGCGAGTCCATTCCCGGTCACCCCTTTGTTTCCGACCTGTCCGCAAACGGACTCAAGCGGCCAATGCAACTGCACGGCAACAACCTGCGGGGCGGGAATGCTCAACGCGTTCCGCGCAGTCAGCAGCGCGTTGCAGCCTGCCGCGCTTATCGTCGCGCCAAGCAGTAGCGAGCCCGGCGAAACGCTTACGCTGGATGGCAGCGGCAGTTCCGCGGCAGATGGATACACGCTCACGAGCTACGCATGGAAAATCATTAGCGACGGCGGCACCGTCAGCAACCTCGGCAATGCAGACCAGGCCGTCGCAACCCTGGCCACGAGCAAAGCGGGAAGCGTAACACTGAGCCTGACGGTGACGGACGACGCGGGCCGCGCCAATACGACGAATGTCACCATCGCCGTTGGCGGCCCGACGCCGCCAAGCGGAAATGGGGGCGGGGGCGGAGCAGTAGACCCGATCGGCTTGCTGGCGGTCGCGCTGCTCGCGGGGCTTGGGTACGCGGTCCGGCGTGAGCGGAAATCCTGACCACGGGTCAAGCGCAAGCCTCGCCATGAATAACGGGGTTTGCGCTCGATGTATGGTCATTCTCGCGAAGTCGCAGAATCCATTTTCCCTCCGATTTGTGGCGAAGAGGCCCCCGGCAAGCTCCGCTTCAAAACCAACACAAAGCGCCCACAGACAAGAAAAACCTACACTCTGCGCGTTACATGCCGATACATGCAGTCGATAGCCCGTTATATGAATGCAGACCTCCACAGGCTCAAAACTCATGATTCTTACCGCTGCGCAGACAAGTCAAAACCGTTCCACGCGCCTCACGCGCCTTAAAAAGCATGCCATTGCCTTGGTGGCTTGCTTACCCGCGCTGATTGGCACGAACACGGCCTGGGCGGACCCGCCCGCCCGTGTCATCGTCAAATACCGTACCGGCTCGACGCTGCTCGCCAACACACCCGACAAACGCGCCCACGCGCTCGGCGCGCGCGTGCAATCGGACATATCCAGCATCCGGGAACTGCGGCCACGCGTTCAGCTTGTCCAGGCTAGGGGCTTAAGCGCCGAGGCGCTGGCCGAGCGGCTTGCCGCGCAAACGGACGTTGAATACGCGGTGCCGGATCGTATCAAGCGCATCCGGACGATACCCAACGACCTGCACTATGCCTCGCAGTGGTATCTGCAAGCCGCGCAGCCCGCCGCGATCAACACCCAGGACGCGTGGGATATGGCGCAGGGCAAGAGCAACACGATCATCGCGGTCCTGGATACCGGAATCCGGCCCGAGCATCCTGACTTTGCCGGCAAACTTGTGGGCGGTTACGACTTCGTTTCCGATCCCGACATCGCCGGCGACGGCCAAACGACCGGAAGCTCGGAACGCGACGACGATCCCTCCGATCCGGGCGACTTTGTCTCGGCAGAGGATTTTAAATTGCCAATTTTCCACAACCAAGACTGCGGCGCGGGCAAAAATAAGCCCACCACAAGCTCATGGCACGGCACCCAGGTCGCGGGCATCGTCGGCGCGGCCACCAATAATGTAGAGGGAATAGCAGGCGTTGCCTGGAATGCCAAAATCGAGCCGGTCCGCGTGCTCGGCAAATGCGGCGGTTACGATTCGGACATCATCGATGGCATGCGCTGGGCGGCGGGCCTTTCCGTCAGCGGCGTGCCCGACAACCCCAATCCCGCGCAGATCCTGAACCTCAGCCTCGGTGGAGAAGGAAGCTGCTCGCCTGCCTATCGGGATGTCATCAACGAAATCCTCGCCAAAGGTGTGCTCATCGTCGCGGCGGCCGGGAACGGCGCGGGCACCGTCGACGAACCGGCGAATTGCGACGGCGTTCTAGCCGTGGCCGGCGTGCGCCACACGGGAACCAAAGTCGGGTACAGCAATTATGGACGTCAAGTCGGCATCGCGGCGCCCTCCGGAAACTGTGAGAACAGCTCCGGCGACTGTCTCTTCCCGATTATTTCGACGACGAATACCGGCACCACGACACCCGGCGCAAGCAGCTATACCGATTCGACGAACTTCGCCGTCGGCACGAGCTTTGCCGCGCCGCAAGCCGCCGGCGTCGCGGCATTGATGCTCAGCGTCAATTCGGGTCTGACACCAGCGCAATTGATTCAGCACATCAAAAGCAGCGCAACGCCTTTCCCGGCCGATCCGACATTGCGCACATGCCCGATCATCGACTTATCCGGCCAGTGCAACTGCACGACCCTGACCTGCGGCGCCGGGATGCTGAATGCGCAAAAAGCCGTCCTGGCCGCCCTCCAGCCAAGCGCTCAGATCGTGGCGTCGGCGAATACGCTTGACGTCAGTGAAACATTAACGCTGGATGGCAGCAGCAGCGCGGTGGCCGATGAGCGTCACATCGCAAGCTATGCCTGGCGCATCACCAGCGGCGGCGGCACGGGAAGCACGCTCAGCGCGCCCGATCAGCCTGTCACGATACTCATGGCGAGCGCCGCCGGCAGCGTAAGCCTGAGCCTGACCGTTACGGACGATGCGGGCTACAGCAATACGACAAGCAAAACGCTCGCTGTAACCGGAAGCAGTGGCGGCACCAACAATCAAAGCAACGCCCCGAGCAGTAACACTCCAATGGCAACAGCAACGGCCGGCGACTCGGGCGGCGGAGGCGGCGCGGTCGACCCGTTCGGCCTGCTCCTGCTCATCCTGCTCGCGGGAATCGCTTACGCCATCCGCAGCGAACGCCAGGCACGGTAAACCGCCGCCAGCAAGGCATACGCCAGGCCGCCCAGGTATCCGAAAACATGGGCGGCCGGCGCGGGCGGCACGCCCATCCAATCGCCCAGGCCCATCGGCCACCACAGGCCGAGCAATTCCTTCAATCCAAACACGACGCACAACGCCGCCCCCGCCACGCGCAGGAAACGCGAGCGCGCGCAACGTGCATATTCGAGCGTCAGCCAGGCGACGAGACCGTACAAGGCGCCCGAAAGCCCGACGTACCAGGTGAGTGGATGAGGCATCAGGGTCAGCCCCCATGCCACGGCAAGCGTGCAGAATAAAAGCACACCCGGTAGCGCACGCACGCGCCCAAGCGCGAGCGCAATCCACGCCAGCAGTGCGAGCGTGGCCAGATTGATCCCCAGGTGCGCCCAACCGAAGTGCACAAGCTGCGGCAGGACGCCCTCCCAAACCGCTTGATGCGCGGGTTGGAAAACGAAGCGCTCACGCAGCGCCGGCACAAGGCTGAATACGATCATCACGATCAGAATCAGCCCTATCGCGCCTACCGCCCAACGCTCGGGGCGCGCAGCTTCCGTGTTCAAGCGCCGAGCTTCTGTTTCAGCAGTTCGTTGACCTGCGCCGGGGAGGCTTTACCCTTGGAGGCTTTCATGACCTGGCCGACGAGCGCGTTGAAAGCCTTTTCCTTGCCGGCGCGGAATTCCTCGACCGACTTCTGGTTGGCGGCCAGCACTTCATCAATGATCGGTTCGATCGCCGATAAATCGGTGACTTGCTTGAGACCTTGCTTTTCGATGATCTCGTCGGCGCTCGCGCCTTCGCCATTCCAAAGGGCGTCGAAAACCTTCTTGGCCGCCGCATTTGAAATCGTGCCGTCGGCGATGCGCGCAAGCATGCCGGCAAGCTGCTGCGGCGCTACGGGCGCTGCGCTCACGGCGCGGTCTTCCTTGTTGAGCCGCGCGGCCAATTCGCCCATGACCCAGTTGGCGGCGGGCTTGGCGAGCTTTTCGCCCGCGCGCGCAACGGTATCGACGTAGTATTGCGCCGTTTCGCGGCTGCCGGTCAGCGTTGCGGCGTCGTAAGCGGAGAGGCCGTATTCCTGTTGGAAACGCGCCTGCAACGCCGCGGGCAATTCCGGCAGCGCCGCTTTGACGCGCCCGATCCATTCGTCCGAAATCACGAGCGGGAGCAGATCGGGATCGGGGAAGTAGCGGTAATCGTGCGCGTCCTCCTTGCTGCGCATCGCGCGCGTCTCGCCCGTGTCGGGGTCGAACAGCACCGTCGCCTGGCGCACCGCGCCGCCGTCTTCGAGCGTCTCGATCTGCCAGCCAATTTCGTATTCGATCGCTTCCTTCAAGAAACGGAAGCTGTTGAGGTTCTTGATCTCGCGCCGCGTGCCGAGTTGCGGATCGCCCTTTTTGCGCACCGACACATTCGCATCGCAGCGGAACGAACCCTCCTGCATATTGCCGTCGGAAATATCGATCCAGCGCACGAGCGTGTGCAACGCTTTAGCATAGGCAACCGCCTCATCGGACGAGCGCATATCCGGCTCGGTGACGATCTCCAGCAAGGGCGTGCCGGCGCGGTTCAAATCGATGCCCGACATGCCGCGGAAATCTTCGTGCAGCGACTTGCCCGCATCTTCTTCAAGGTGCGCGCGCGTCAGCCGGATCGTTTTTGCATAGGCTTTGTCGCCCTCGCCGACTTGCACCGTCAGCACGCCGCCCGCGACGACCGGCAGCTCGTACTGGCTGATCTGGTAGCCCTTCGGCAAATCGGGATAGAAGTAGTTTTTGCGCGCGAAGATCGATGTCGGCGCAATCTGCGCGCCGATCGCAAGCCCAAAACGGATCGCGCGCTCAACCGCGCCGCGGTTGAGCACCGGCAGCACGCCGGGCAAGGCGATGTCGATGGCCGATGCCTGACGATTCGGCTCGGCGCCGAACGCCGTCGAACTACCGGAGAAAATTTTCGATTGCGTCGAGAGCTGAACATGCGTTTCCAGCCCGATCACCACTTCCCAATCGGCTCTGCTCATTATCTTTCCCGTCTCATAATTCAATCGCAGCGATCAACGCGGCGGTCGTACATCACCGGCAAAATTTCGTCGAAAGTCTGGCTCGGCCGGCAGAATTGCTGGCAGTCCGAAAACGCCAGCGTAACCTTCGGCCCCTGTTCCCATAGGCGCAACACACAGCGCCCGTTATTGGCGCGCAATTCGACGTTCGGCGTGCGCTTGGTCTGCGAAAAATCGGGGAACGCGAATTCGCAGCTCCCGCCGCTCGGCGTCGCAAGCCGCGCGCGCAGATATTGCACGTTGCCATCGCGCACTTCGACATCAGCTTGCGTCGTGTGGTGCCGCTCATCATGCCCGGCGCAGCGGAACGCGACATTCAGGGTGCCCTGCCGCATGGCTCCGGTGGGCCGCCCGGCCGCCGCGGGCAATGTCGGCTCGGTCGGGCTCGTCGGCGCCGCGGGCAAAGGACGTTCGACCTGCGCGCCCGGCCTGCTTGGCGTCAGCACGATACACGCGGAAAGCGCGAGCAGCCCGGCCGCCAGACCAATCTTAATTTGATACGCACGCATCGACATCAAGCCGCTCCTCGTTTAAAACCGGCCAAGAGCAGGCCGACACCAATAAAAAGGCTGCCGAAAAAGCGATTCGTCCAGCGGATATGCCGCGGGTCGCGCAGGGCTTTGAGCAGCTTGGCCGCGAGCAGGGTGTAGCCCGTCATCACGACGAAATCGGTAAACCACAGCGTCGCGGCGCAGATCAGATACTGAATCGCCTGCGGCGCACGCGGATCGATGAACTGCGGCAGCACCGCAAGCATGAAGATGATGCCCTTCGGATTACTGACGTTGACCAGAAAGCCGCGCATGACGAGCGCCTTGCGGGTTCCCGGCACAGCGGCGGCATCGGCCGCCAAAGGCCGCGGTTCGGCGCGCCATTGCTGGATACCGAGCCAGATCAAGTAAGCCACGCCAAACCATTTGACGGCCTGAAAAGCGAGATTCGAGGCGGCCAGGACCGCACCAAGCCCGAGCGCAACAACCGTGACGAGCAAGCCGATCCCAAGCTGAAGCCCGACGATATTCCACACGCCGCGCCGGAAACCGTAGCGCAGCCCGGCCGACATGCACGACAAGGCGCCCGCCCCCGGCGAGAGACTGATCAGCCAGCTCGCGGCGAAAAACGCCAACCAAGTGTGCAACTTCATTACAGATCAGGCGCACGCAAGTGGAAATCGGTCGCTTGCTGGAAACGATGCGCGATTTCGAGCAGACGCGCCTCCGCGAAGTAGTTTCCGATCAGTTGCATACCGACCGGCAGCCCGCCCGCGCCGAATCCGCACGGAACCGACATGCCCGGCAGGCCCGCGAGGTTGAGCGACACAGTGTAAATATCCGCGAGGTACATCCGCACCGGATCGTCGGCCATTTGACCAAGCGGCCATGCGGTCCCCGGACATACCGGCCCGACCAGCACGTCGCATTGCTTCAGCGCAGTCGCGAAGTCTTCCGCGATCAGGCGGCGCAGCTTGAGCGCCTGCAAGTAATACGCGTCGTAATAGCCATGCGAGAGCACATAAGTACCGACCATGATGCGGCGCTTGACTTCGCCGCCGAAGCCCTCGGCGCGGCTCTTGCAGTACATGTCCATCAGATCGCTGTATTCGGCGGCGCGATGGCCATAGCGCACGCCGTCGAAACGGCTCAGGTTCGAACTGGCCTCGGCGGGCGCGATCACGTAATACGCCGGAATCGAAAGCTCGGTTTTCGGCAGGCTGACCTCAACCCGCACCGCGCCGAGCTTTTCCATTTCGGCCAGCGCGGCTTCGACGGCCTTGCGCACATCATCTGCGAGACCATCGCCGAAGTATTCCTTCGGCACGCCGAGCCGCACGCCGGCAAGCGGTTTGCTTGGATCGGCCGGCGCTTGCGCGAGCAGGCGCGTGTAATCCTCGGCAGGGCGCTCGGCGGAGGTGGAATCCTTCTCGTCGAAGCCGGCGAATGCATTGAGCAGAATCGCGCAGTCTTCGGCCGTTTGGGCAAGCGGCCCGCCTTGATCGAGCGACGAAGCATAGGCGACCATGCCCCAGCGCGAAACCGCGCCGTAGGTCGGCTTGAGCCCCGTCACGCCGCAGAACGAAGCCGGCTGGCGGATCGAGCCGCCGGTGTCGGTCCCCGTCACGCCGGGCGCGAGCCGCGCCGCGACAGCCGCCGCCGAACCGCCCGAGGAGCCGCCCGGCACGCGCGAGCAATCCCACGGATTCTTCGCCGGCCCGTAGTATGAATTCTCGTTCGTCGAGCCCATCGCGAACTCGTCGCAGTTCGTCTTGCCGAGCATGACCGTGCCCGCGGCCTTGAGGCGCGCCACCACCGTTGCGTCGTAGGGGCTGACGAAGTTGTCGAGCATCTTCGAAGCGCAGGTCGTGCGCAGACCTTCGGTGCAAAAGATGTCCTTATGCGCGATCGGAATACCGCTCAGCGGACCGGCGTTCCCCGCCGCGCGCGCCGCGTCGGCCGCTTGCGCCTGCGCCAATGCGCCCGCGCGGTCCACGCTGATAAACGCGTTCAGCGCCGGGTTCAGTGCTTCGATCCGGTCGAGAAAAGCCTGCGTGAGTTCGAGGCTCGAAAATTGTTTTGCGGCAAGACCTGCGGCAAGTTGTTTGAGGCTTTGTTCGATCATGTGTTTCAGCGATTTTTTTGAAATACGATTGGAGCGGTTTCAGGCGTAGCCAAGGCCGCGCTCGATCAAATCGATCAGCGTGTGGATCACCTTGATGTGAATCTCTTGAATCCGGTCGGCATAGCCGAAATGCGGCACGACGATAGCCACGTCCGCGATCCGCGCCAGTTCGCCGCCATCCCTGCCTGCAAGGGCGACGACCCGCATCCCGCGTTCGCGCGCAACCTTTACGGCGGCAAGCACATTGGGCGATTTCCCGCTCGTCGAGATTGCAAGCAAAACGTCACCCGCACGGCCAAAGGCTTCGACATGGCGCGCGAAAATCTGTTCGAAACCGTAATCGTTGGCGACGCAGGTGATATGCGCGGGATTGGAAACCGCCATCGCGGGCAGCGCCGGGCGACCGTCGCGGAAACGCCCGGAGAGTTCTTCGGCGAAGTGCATCGCATCGCAATGCGAACCGCCGTTACCGCAGGCAATCGCCTTGCCGCCCGCTTTGAAGGAGGCGACGAACAAATTGGCGGCTTGCGCCACGCTGGCATGAAAAGCCGCATCGGAAGCCACTTGCCGCAAAAGCGCCAGTGCTTCGGAAAAATGTTCGGCAACTATTTGTTCGCTCATGTCTGAGGATACCCTGGGCTCAAAAGAGCCGATCCACACTCGGTCCGATGTATTTTTCATAGATGGCATACACGCCATCCATCTCGTCCGGCGTGAGCGAGCGAATGCTCGCGGCAGCTAAATTAGCATCGAGCAGATCGGGACGCGAGGCGCCGGGAATCACGCAACTGACCGTCGTGAACATCAGCGTCCAGCGCAAGGCCCATTGGGCAAGCGGGGTGTTGTGCGGGAAAACGCGCTTGAGTTCTTCCATTACTGCAAGTCCTGTCGCGTAATCGAGCCCCGTAAATTTATCGAAAGCGAGCCCTGGATGATTAGAGCTTGGGTGATCCTCCGGACCGGACTGCGTGGTATGCGAATACACATCCGCAAGAAGCCCCCGCGCGAGCGGCACGCGAGCGATCACGCCTACGTCGCGCGCATTGGCAAGCTCGAAGAACAGATCCGCCGGACGCTGGCGGAACAGGTTAAAAATGATCTGCACCGTCGCGACGTTCGGGTATTCAATTGCCTTCAAGGCATCTTCGGTTTTCTCGACGCATACGCCCAGATTGAGGACTTTGCCTTCTTGCTTGAGCTTATCGAATAGCTCGAAGATTTCCGGCCAGCTGTAGACCTCAGCCGGAGGGGAATCAAGCTGAAACAGATCGAGCGCATCGAGCCCGGTATTCTTAAGGCTTGTCTCGACAGCGCCACGCAAACGCTCGACCGCGTAGCCCACATTCACATGCGACGGAATCTGGCTGCCGCACTTGGTCGCGACAAAAATACGTTCGCTGCGCGCGCGCGCCACACGGCCCACCGCCGCTTCACTCGCCCCTCCTGCATAAAAATCGGCAGTAGCAATAAAGTTAACCCCCGCATCAATAGCACGATTCAGGATCAACTCGGCATTGGCATTGGAAAATGGATCCTTCCAGCGCCCGCCAATATGCCAGGTGCCAAGCCCAATTTCGGAAACCTCAAAACCCGTTTTACCCAAACGTCGGTATTGCATGGAAAACTCCCGTCGAAGGTTGGATGCATTTTGTTTGCAAAATGTATCTCTATTCGATCACCTTCGGTACAAGATATAGGCCGTCTTCGGACTGAGGCGCAACGGCTTGAAAGACATCGCGGCGATCGCTTTCGGTCACGCTATCGTCGCGCAGGCGCTGGGCGGTGGCCTGCGGCTTGTAAAGAGGTTCCACGCCTGTCGTATCGACAGCCTGCATCCGCTCGATCAAAGCAAAGATTCCGTTGAGTTTGCCAAGCGTGGCAACGGCCTCTTCCGCACCGATTTCCAGCCGGGCGAGACGGGCAATTCGTAAAACATCGTCTGTTTTCAGCGACATGGTTCGTGCACCATAAAAGCGGATGTAATTCAAGGAACTGAATAGGCTATCATAGTCCTTTTATCTGCCTCGGTTAGACGAGCGCGGACGGCCTGTCGGGTGTGGCTGCGGATTTTCAGATGTTTGGTGCATCAAGCGGAAATTGCCAAGCCGGATTCGCGCGTATACGACAGCGCCACCTCAACAAATAGCCCCCTGACAAAACACGCATACGGATTCTTTGCACATGTTCGGCTTTCTCCGTTCCTATTTTTCGAACGACTTGGCAATTGACCTCGGCACAGCAAACACGCTGATCTACGTCCGCGGCAAAGGCGTCGTGCTTGACGAACCCTCGGTCGTTGCGATCCGCACCGAAGGCGGCCCCAACGCCAAAAAAACCATTCAGGCCGTTGGCACTCAAGCCAAGCAGATGCTTGGCAAGACGCCCGGCAACATTACGGCGATCCGCCCGATGAAAGACGGCGTGATCGCCGACTTCACGGTGACCGAGCAAATGCTCAAGCAGTTCATCAAGAAGGTTCATCCTTCTTCGCTGCTCGCGCCCAGTCCGCGCATCATCATCTGCGTTCCCTGCGGTTCGACCCAAGTGGAACGCCGCGCGATCCGCGAATCCGCGCTTGGTGCCGGCGCTTCTCAGGTTTTCCTGATCGAGGAACCAATGGCCGCGGCGATTGGTGCCGGGCTGCCGGTGGCTGAAGCAACCGGCTCGATGGTCGTCGATATCGGCGGTGGCACAACCGAAGTCGGCGTCATCGCGCTGGGCGGCATGGTTTACGCCGGCTCGGTGCGCGTCGGCGGCGATAAATTCGACGAGGCCATCGTCAATTACATCCGCCGCAATTACGGTATGTTGATCGGCGAAACCACGGCCGAAAACATCAAAAAAGAAATCGGCTCCGCCTTCCCGGGCTCCGAAGTCAAGGAAATGGAAGTCAAGGGCCGCAACTTGGCCGAAGGCATCCCGCGCAGCTTCACGATCTCGTCGAACGAGATTCTCGAAGCACTGACCGATCCGCTCAACTCCATCGTCTCGGCGGTCAAAATCGGTCTCGAGCAAACGCCGCCCGAACTTGGTGCCGACATCGCCGAACGCGGCATGGTGCTGACCGGCGGCGGTGCGTTGCTGCGCGACCTTGATCGGCTGTTGATGGAAGAAACCGGCTTGCCGGTCTTCGTAGCGGAAGACCCATTGACCTGCGTGGTGCGCGGTTCCGGCATGGCGCTGGAAAAAATGGACAAGCTGGGAAGCATCTTCGCCACAGAGTGATGTAGTTTGGGTTTCTTGTTACGGTCGATGGAACGAATTGATCCGTCTGCTGCCTGAAACCCGAACACTAAACTTCCCCAAGCATGTCCGTCAGTGGCCATCAGCCCCCTCCATTTTTCAAACGCGGCCTGCCTCCCACGGCACGGCTGACGCTTTACCTTTTGGTGGCGCTGGCATTACTCGTTGCGGATTTACGCTATCGCTATCTCGAAACGGTGCGCCAAGGTCTCTCGGTGTTGACCTATCCCTTGCAGATCGTCGCCGAGACGCCAGCCGAATGGACACGTCATACATTCAACTATTTTTCTTCGCTGAGCACTTTGCGGCAGGAAAATGAGCGCCTGCGCGAACAGGCGCTTAGCGACAGCAAACGCTTGCTGCGCCAGGAAAGCCTGGAAACCGAAAACAATCAGATGCGGGAATTGCTTGGGATGCACGAACGCGTCGGCGTCCACAGCACCGCGGCCGAGATTATTTACACGGCGCGCGATCCTTTCGCGCGCCGTGTCATCATCGACCGTGGCCAGCGCGACGGAATCGAAGCCGGTTTGCCGGTCATCGATGGCGCGGGTGTTGTCGGCCAAGTCACGCGCATCTTCCCGCTGCAAGCGGAAGTCACCTTGCTGACCGACCGTGACCAGGCCGTTCCCGTCAAGGTCGTCCGCAATGGCCTGCGTGCGATCATGTTCGGCGCTGGCGGCGGACAGCTTGAACTGCGCTACCTCGCCGCCAACGCGGATGTCGAGCCCGGCGACACGATCGTCACCTCGGGTTTGGATGGCGTCTATGTGCCGGATTTACCCGTCGCAAAAGTGACCAAAGTCGACCGCGACGACGCACGCGGCTTCGCCCGCTTCATCTGCAAGCCGGCAGCGGGTATCGAGCGCAGCGGTGCCGTGCTCGTGCTGAGCCGCCAGGAAGCGCCGCCGCCCCGCCCCGCGGAGCTTCCGCCGACTGCGGTCACACCGGCCAAACCATCGCGTGCCCGGTCTGTGGGAGGACGATAGGCATGCAGATCACCAATCATTCGCGCCGAATTTTGTTGCCCGTGCGCATGAGCTGGGTCCGGTTCACCTTGCTGATCGCGCTCACGCTGGACTTCATTCCACAGCCACCGTTTCCCGGCGTGCCTGATTTCACCGCACTCGCACTCGCTTTCTGGTGTGTGCGCGAACCCTTGCGCATCGGCATGGGCGCCGGATTTGTCTTTGGCCTGCTCGTCGATATCGGCCACGGCTCGGCTATGGGGCAGCATGCGCTCGCCTATGTGCTCTTGGCTTATGCGGCAGCCGGAGCGAGCCGCCGCCTGCTGTGGTTTCCACCCGCGGCACAAGCGCTGCAAATGGCCCCGCTTTTCCTTATGACTCAAGTCGTCATGCTGATCGTGCGCCTGCTCGCGGGCGCCGATTTTCCGGGTTGGGCGTATTTCCTGACGACCGTTTCCACTTCCCTGCTTTGGCTCCCGATCCACTTCCTGCTGTTGCTGCCGCAAATGCAGCCTGAGGAGCGGGACGAAAACAGACCGTTGTGAAGCGGGACGAGCGATGAGCGGAAGCTAAGGCGTATGGAATTCAAAACCGCCGAAGAGGAAATTTCGCGCTTCCGCAAACGGGTGCTGGCGGCTACGGTATTCGTGCTGATCTGTTTCAGCTTGCTGATCGCGCGCTTCGTCTGGTTACAGGTGGTGCGCTACGACTACTACCGCACCCGCGCGGAAGACAACCGCATCTCGCTCGTGCCGATCGAGCCAAACCGCGGTCTAATCGTCGATAGCCAAGGCGTCGTTCTGACACGCAACTATTCCGCCTACACGCTCGAAATCACCCCTGCGCGCGTTGCCAACCTGGATGCCACAATCGACGAATTGGCCGCATTGGTCGACATCCAACCGAAAGACCGCAAACGCTTCAAGAAACTGCTCGACGAAAGCAAAACATTCGAAAGCCTGCCGCTGCGCAACCGGCTCACCGATGAAGAGGTCGCCCGCTTCATCGCCCAGCGCTATCGCTTTCCCGGCGTCGAAATCAAGGCGCGCCTGTTCCGCCAGTATCCGAACGGCGAACTCGCCTCCCATCTGCTCGGCTACATCGGCCGGATCAACGACCGGGAGAAAAAAGAGATCGAGGAAGACGAAGAGCGCGCGGCAAACTATCGCGGTTCGGATCACATCGGCAAGGCCGGGCTTGAACAAAGTTACGAGGAAGAATTACATGGCATAACAGGGTTCGAACAAGTCGAAGTCGACGCCGGCGGGCGCGCGGTCCGTTCGCTCGCGCGGACACCCGCGGTTCCGGGCAACAAGCTGATCCTGACGGTCGACATCCAGTTGCAGAAAATCGCCGAAGAGGCTTTCGGCAACCGCCGCGGCGCGCTGGTGGCCATCGAACCGGGCAGCGGCGGCGTGCTCGCACTCGTCTCCAAACCCACTTACGACCCGAACCTGTTTGTCGACGGGATCGACCCGCAAAACTGGGACGCGCTCAACAACTCACCCGACCATCCGCTCTTGCATCGGGCGATCTACTCAGCCTATCCACCCGGATCGACCTTCAAACCTTTCATGGCGCTTGGCGCCCTGACCACGGGCAAACGCTCGGCGACGGCGGTGATTTCCGACCCCGGCTACTTCTGGTTCGGCAACCACCAGTTCCGCGACGATAAAAAGGGCGGGCATGGCCTCGTCGACATGCACAAATCCATCGTCGTCTCTTGCGACACTTACTACTACTCGCTTGCGAACGATATGGGGATCGATCTGATCGCCAATTTCATGGGACAACTCGGCTTCGGCTCGAGAACCGGGATCGACATTTCAGGCGAATCGACCGGCGTTCTACCGTCGCCGGCGTGGAAAAAGAAGCGCTTCAAGAAACCCGAAATGCAGAAGTGGTATGCCGGCGAAACGATTTCGATCGGCATCGGCCAAGGCTATAACAGCTACACAATCATGCAATTGGCGCACGCCACAGCAACGCTCGCCGCCAACGGCGTGATGTACAAACCGCACCTGGTCAAATACGTTGTCGATGCGCGCACGGGCGACAAACGCACGATCGAACCGCAGCCGGTCAAAACCGTTCCGCTCAAGCAGGAACACATCGATTTCATCCGCAAGGCGATGATCGATGTCACCAAATACGGGACCGGCGCGCGCGCCTTTGCCGGCGTACCGTATGAAGTGGCGGGCAAAACCGGCACGGCCCAGGTTTTTTCGCTCAAGGGCGAGCAATACCGCGCCCATGCGGTTGACGAGCGGCGGCGCGACCATGCTTTGTTCATCGCCTTCGCACCCGCGCACGACCCGAAGATCGCGCTCGCCGTCCTGGTTGAAAACGGCGGCTTCGGCGCGGAGTCCGCCGCGCCGATCGTGCGTCAGGTGCTCGACTACTATCTGCTCGGCAAGGTTCCGCAAGGTGCCGCGCCCGAACAACCAGGAGAGGAATAATGCTGGGCCGCCTCTACAAACGTATCGCTGCCCCGATCGATCCCTTCCTCTTCGCGCTCGTTGCCTTGCTGCTCGCGTTCGCGTGTTTCGTGCAGCTTTCCGCTTCGCCCGACCGGATTCAAGCGCAGTTGATGAACACTTTGATCGGCCTGCTCGTGATGTGGATCGCCGCCTCGATTCCGCCCCAGCGCCTGCAACATCTGGCCGTACCGCTCTATGTGCTCGGCGTGCTGCTACTCATCGCGGTTGCGTTGTTCGGCGACAGCGCGAAGGGCGCAAAACGCTGGCTGAATTTGAAAGTGATGCGGATTCAGCCTTCAGAACTGCTCAAAATCGGCATGCCGCTGATGCTGGCCTGGTATTTCCAGCAGCGCGAAGGCCTGCTCAAGGCGCGCGATTTCTTCGCTGCAATCGTCCTGCTCGCGGTCCCCGTCGGTTTGATCGCCAAACAACCCGATCTCGGCACTGCGATTCTCGTGCTTTCGGGCGGCCTGTTCATCATCTTCTTCGCCGGCCTTTCCTGGAAATTGATCGCCCCGGTCATCATCGCCGGCATCATCGGAGTAGCTGCGATTGTCTCGGCCCAGGATCAGATTTGTGCGCCGGAAGTGCGCTGGCCAGGCATGCGCGACTATCAAAAACACCGTATCTGCACCCTGCTCGCCCCCGCCTCGGACCCCCTCGGCAAAGGTTTCCACACGATTCAATCGTCTATCGCAATCGGCTCCGGTGGCAGTTTCGGCAAGGGCTGGCGCAACGGCACCCAGACCCAGCTCGAATTCATCCCCGAGCGGCATACCGACTTTGTCTTCGCCGTCATCTCCGAAGAACTTGGCCTGATCGGCAATTTGGGCCTGCTGATCGCCTATATCTTGGTGATCGGGCGCGGCCTTATAATTGCGGCCAATGCAACAAGCGTCTTTTCGCGCCTGCTTGCCGGCGCACTTTCGCTTTCGTTTTTTACCTATGCGTTTGTTAACATGGGAATGGTTTCGGGTATTTTGCCGGTCGTAGGCGTTCCGCTGCCGCTAATCAGCTACGGCGGCACGGCATTGGTGACCTTATGTCTCGGCCTGGGAATCCTGATGAGCATCGCGCATAACAGAACGTTCCTACAGTCATGACCTCCATTCGGCGTATCGCAGCCATCCTGCTTCAGCGCCGAGGCGGCATCTTGGCTGTCCTGACGGGCAGCTTGTTGGCCGCCTGTGCCACCACGCCCCAGGCGCCCGGTCCTCAAACGACGGCATCCACCCAATCCGCTCCCGAGCAGGCGAAAAAGAAACCGGCCCAAAAGCGCGGCGGCGGCTATTACCTGGACGACGGACCGGACGAAACACCGCCGGAAAATTTGGACGCGGTTCCCGATGCCGAACCGAAGTTCGAACCGCTGAATCGTTTCGCCAATAATCCGTATAACGTTTTTGGCGTCGACTACACCCCGGCAACTGAGGTCAAGCCGTATAAGGCCCGCGGCGTTGCCTCCTGGTATGGAAAAAAATTCCACGGCCAGCGTACCTCAAGCGGCGAAGCCTACGATATGTACGCGATGACGGCCGCTCATCCGACGCTGCCGATCCCGAGCTACGCCCGCGTCACCAATCTGAACAACAACAAATCGATCGTGGTGCGCATCAACGACCGCGGTCCATTTCATTCGAACCGTTTGATCGACCTTTCCTATACCGCGGCCTACAAACTCGGCTATGTCAATAACGGAAGCACGTCCGTCGAGGTCGAAAGCATCGTGCCGGAAGGCGTGGAAGTCATTGCGCGCAACGTGCCACCGATCAAGCAACGCAGCCGTCCGGCGCGTAAACCGGTAACGCCTGCTCCTGTCAAGGAGCCCGACCCCATCGCGGCGCTTGCGAGCACCGAGGTCACTGAAACCAACGCGGAAGCTCCGCCGCCAAGCGTAGCGCCGGCTACGGCTACAGAGGAAAGTGGCGCGAGCACAGCAATATCGGCACAACCCAAACGTTCGACGGTCAGCACGGTGGTCGCCACGGCGGGCTCACTTGCTACGCACGCCATCTTCCTACAGCTTGGCGCCTTCAGCACAGCGGCCAATGCGGAAGGTTTCCGCAGCATGGTCCAGACCGAGCTCGCGTGGCTGTCGGACAAACTCGAAGTGCTGGCCTCCAACGGTCGCTTCCGCCTCCACGCAGGCCCATTCAGCAGCGACGCGGAAGCGCGTAGCGTGGCCTCTCAAATCAGCCGCGCGCTTCAGCTCAAGCCCTTCGTTGTCCTGCACTAATTCCGTTTCTATATCGATCGATTACTTTGTCGGCTTTGCTTGCCGTGCTACAGCACTGTCTGCGCTTCGCCTTCGCGTACTCGATCGATATAGGAACGGAATAAGAGCCGCTAACAGAACCCTGCATGCTGCGATGCGCTGGATTTTGTTAAATCGGCTCGAACAGCAGATTCAACGCAGGCGTTTTTCCAAAGCAGCAAGGTGTGCCGATTCGATATCGCGCTCGCGGCTAATGCTGATGCCGAGATCGGTCACCAAGCCGTTTTCAAGGCTGTACGCCCATCCATGCACAACCAACTGCTGACCACGCGCCCAGGCGTCGCGCACGGTCGTGGTCGAACAAACGTGAGCTACCTGTTCGATCACGTTCAGCTCACATAGCCGATTAGCGCGTTCGTTTACGTCATCGATTGCGCTCAAGCAATCCCGATAGCGATCCTTGACGTCCTGGAGATGCCGCAACCAGTTATCGACCAGCCCCAGGCGCAAACCTTCCATCGCCGCACGCACGCCGCCGCAGCCATAATGGCCGACGACGAGCACATGTTTGACACGCAGCGCGGAAACCGCATAGTGCAAAACCGAGAGGCAATTGAGGTCGGAGTGAACAACAAGATTGCCCACGTTACGATGGACAAAAACCTCACCTGGCGCGAGATCGACCACTTGGTTCGCGGGCACACGGCTATCCGAACAACCGATCCAGAGATAATCGGGTGCTTGTTGCTTGGCTAAACGCGAAAAAAACTCCGCATCGTCGGCAACTATGCTATCCGCCCAATGGCGGTTTTTTTCGAGCAGGTAATCTAGGCTGGACATATATTGGGCTCCGGGCCGCATCGAGCAGCAAATCGACGATTTGCTGCGCTGCGAGGAATCGGGATTTTACCAATTCGACCATACAATCACGTGATAGGAGACAAACATGATTATCACTTTCAAATCTCGCGCTGCCGGAGACGTCATCATGTTCGGCTTGGTTGCGCAGCGCTTGCTCGAAATCATTGGGAAAGATCCTGAAGACGCCAAGGGGATCGTCACCGTGGAGCAACTCCCTGCTGCAATTGCCACCCTGCGCTCGGCGATCACCGCCGACAAGACGCGCCACAGCGCCTCCGCCGCTCAGGAAGACGATGATGAGGATGCGCCACGCGGGATGGAAGGCGCGGTTGCACTCTGGCAACGCGCCGCGCCGCTGGTCGAGTTAATGGAATATTCGCTCAAGGAATCCCAGCCCGTTCTCTGGGAATAATGTAAACAAAACAGGCCCGCGAACGCGGGCCTTCAATTTGCTCAGGCGCAGGTATCAAGCCTCAAGCAAGCTACGCAGCATCCAGGCATTCTTTTCGTGAAGCTGCATGCGTTGCGTCAGCAAATCTGCCGTTGCCTCATCGGCAACCGCCTCGGCCGCCGGAAAGACGCTACGCGCGGTACGCACGACGGCTTCCTGGCCCGTCACAAGGTGGCGAATCATATCGGTCGCGGACAGGCCATCCTTCGGCTCTTGCAACGAAGTCAGGCTTGAGTAGGCGCGATAGGTGCCGGGCGCATCGAAACCCAGCGCGCGAATGCGCTCGGCAATCAAATCGACGGCAAGAGCAAGCTCGGTGTACTGAGTTTCGAACATCAAATGCAGCGTATTGAACATCGGCCCTTTCACGTTCCAGTGGAAGTTGTGCGTTGTCAGATAGAGCGTGTAGGTATCTGCAAGCAGGCGTGACAAGCCATCGGCAATCTTTTTTCGGTCGGCATCGGCAATACCAATATCAATCTTCATATAGCTCTCCAGTGAATTAACAGAAACTCAACCAAAGCTACTAAACGCCACCACAGCATAACCGGACCGCTTGGGGGCAGTCCAATTGGCATTGCGTATCGGCCTGATATGCCTTGTCTATCCAGGAGCCGCTACCGCTTCGCGCGCGGTTTCGATACGCCGGCCAAGTAGCCGCGCCCCAGGCAGCCGACTGTCGAAAATCGCTTCGCGCAGCGTATCGATGATGCCATTGCGGGGGTACGTCACCCGCCAGACGATTGCCACAGTGCGGAACGGTTCCGGTTCGGCAAAGTTGCGCACCTCGACAAGCGCTTGGCTGCCGATCAGAGGATCAGCCGCGGTGCTCGGCAACACCGTGATGCCAACACCGGTGGCAACCATGTGGCGAATCGTTTCAAGAGAACTGCCTTCAAGCGTTTTCTGCAAAACCGAACTACCACCCGGCGTGCAATGCTGACAAGCTTCGAGCACCTGGTCGCGGAAACAATTGCCGGCGCCAAGCAAAAGCAAAGGCTCTTCGAGCAAACGGGAGCCGGGAATCGCATCGAACTTCGTCCAGTCATGCGCGGCGGGAAGAACGACGCGGAAAGGCTCTTCATAAACCGCTTGCGCGACAAGCCCCGGCTCTTCGAAAGGCAGCGCGAGAATGGCGACATCGATTTCGCCGCGCCTGAGCGCTTCAGTCAGGCGGGATGTGTAGTTTTCCTGGATGAACAAGGGCACGCGCGGGGCGCGTTCCCGCATCAGCGGAATCAGCGTCGGCAGCAGATAAGGCGCGATGGTATAAATGACGCCGATGCGCAATGGCCCTGCGAGCGGGTCCTTGCCCGCTTCGGCAATTTCGCGGATCTGCTGCGCTTCGAGCAAAACCTGCTCGGCCTGTGCGACGACACGCCGGCCGATTTCGGTTAATTTGACATCGGTCGCGCTACGCTCAAACAAAATGACACCAAGTTGTTCTTCTAGTTTTTTGACGGCAACTGATAACGTAGGTTGGCTGACATTGCACTTTTCGGCCGCGCGGCCAAAGTGATGTTCGCGTGCCAGGGCTACGATATAACGCAGGTCTGTAAGAGTCACGGTCGTTACGCTTTCCGGAAGAACGGCCATTGTAGCTTGTGCTACTGAAGCCACCGTTTACCACCCTTACTTTGTAAAAACGCGTAAGGTCTTGGAACAAGGCGCCCCGATGTGCGTCTGCTTATCCGATGTCTTTGATTATTATGGAGAAAATTAATGAAGATAACGCTAAGCCGTTCGCTCGTGGTTGCGGGCGTTGCCGCAGTGGCGTTCACCGGCTGCCTTAAGGAAGGCTCCGGCGTTTCAACCTCGCATGCCAGTTCGGCCCCCGCGGCGAGCGTGGCGGCCACCGTGGTCGCCCCCCCGTCCGCGCGGCCGGCGCTGCCGGATTTCAGCGCTTTGGTCGAAGCCGTCGGTCCCGCGGTCGTCAATATCAGCGTGACCAGCGTGCAAAAGGCTGTCGGCGAAAGCCCGTTCGCCGATGATCCGTTTTACGATTTTCTGCGCCGCTTCGGCATTCCGGCGCCCGGTATGCCCGGGGGCGGGGGTGGAGGCGGTAACGCACAACCGCGGATCACCCAAGGGATCGGCTCCGGTTTCATCATCAGCCCGGACGGTTATGTGCTGACGAACGCGCACGTGGTGGCCGACGCGAGTGAAGTGACGGTCAGACTGACGGACAAGCGTGAGTTCAAAGCCAAGGTGGTCGGCGTGGATCGCCGCACCGATGTGGCTTTGATCAAGATCGACGCGAAAGATCTGCCCAACGTGAAGATGGGCGACGCCGAACGTGCCAAAGTCGGCGAATGGGTGGTTGCCGTCGGCTCGCCCTTCGGCTTCGAAAACACCGTGACAGCGGGCATCATCTCAGCCAAATCGCGCCGTCTGCCGGACGAAACCTATGTGCCATTCATTCAAACCGATGTGGCGATCAACCCCGGCAACTCGGGCGGCCCGCTGTTCAACCTGAACGGCGAAGTCATCGGCATCAACTCGCAGATTTTCTCGCGTTCGGGCGGTTTCCAGGGAATCTCCTTCGCCATCCCGATCGACGTGGCGATCAAAGTGAAGGATCAGCTACAGCAGCACGGCAAAGTTTCACGCGGCCGGCTCGGCGTGCAGATCCAGGGCATGGACGATGATCTGGCGCAGACCTTCGGTCTCGACAAAGCTAAAGGCGCGCTTGTCGCGAGTCTCGAACCGTCCAATGGCCCGGCCGCCAAAGCCGGAATCGAAGCGGGCGATGTAATTTTGTCGGTTGATGGTCAAGCGGTGGGTGAATCCGCCGATTTGCCGCGCCTGATCGGCGAGCATCGCCCGGGCGACAAAGTGAAACTCGAGATCTGGCGGAACAGAGCCACACGCGAAATCACCGTCACGCTCGATGAAATGCCGGGCGAAAAGGGTGTCGCACAAGCGATCGACAGCAAACCCGGTGGCAAACTCGGTGTCAGCGTGCGTGAGCTGACCGCGCAGGAAGCCAGCCAACTCAATGTGCCGGGCGGACTGGTGATCGAGAACGTGGCTGGCGCCGCGGCGCAAGCGGGCTTGCAGGCAGGTGATGTGATCCTGGCGGTCAACAACCACCGTGTCGGCAACATTGCCGAAATGAAGCAAAGGATCGACAGCGCGGGCGAGCGTTTCTCGCTGCTGATTCAGCGTGGGCAAAACCGTCTGTTCGTGCCAATCAGACTGAAATAATCGCTTTATCAAGCAACCAACGGCGTGTCTATCCGGCACGCCGTTTTTTTGTATGGGCCCCCAAATCAACTGGGCTTTGCGCTGGTTGGAGCTTAATGTGTCAAACTCAAAGCCCAATATCCGGTGCAGCGTAAAGGCAAGCGATGATCCGCAGAGCAGGTTTGTACGCGATTTATAGCGTGGTCCTCACGCTCAGCAGCACTTTAAGCGCGGCGGCACCGTTGAAAGTGCTTGGCTTCGACGATATGTCCTGCCAAGCCTGGGCACAATCGAAAGACGACACCGAAATCCGCGCGCGCTATATCGCCTGGGTGCGAGGCTTTTTGAGCGGGCACAATTACGCGCGTCCGGCGCAACAGGTGTCCGAAATATCAAACGGCACCGTCGAAATGTTTGTCACCCGTTATTGCAACGAAAAGCCGCGCGATACATTCAGCGCTGCCGCGCAGCGGATGAGCGACCAATATTCCGGCCGCAACACGCCGATTACCAAATAAGCACGTCATCGCCGCAATCCCGGCATTAGAGCCGCTCACAAACCCCAGCGCAGCGGTGCAGGCAAGGCGCGCGAAACGCAGACAGTACAAACACGTACGGCAAGTGGGCACAACGCAGCATGCAGGGGTTTGTGAGCGGCTCTTAAAGCTTCGGAATCCGAATGCGGCTAATCATCAACGAGCCCGAAACGGCAAACATCAATACCAGCGGATGCAGACGGAAACCGCCCAGCCACAAGACACCGCCCCACAGCTCATCGCCAATCGCTCCATAATGAGCCGCGCTCGCCAGAACAAGCACCAGAACAAGCGAAGTCGGGATCGGCGTACCTTCGAAATAGGCCACCTTGCCGGCTGAATCGGACAATTGCTCAGCCGTAATGTTGTAGCGCGCGAGGCGCGAAACGCCGCAGGCGACGAAGAAAACCAGCACGATGCGGTCGTAAAGCCCTTGCATGCCACAGGCGTAGGCAATCGCCGCTGGCGCAACGCCGAAGGAAATCAGATCGGCGAGCGAATCAAGCTCGCGCCCCATTGCCGAGCTTTTTTGACGCCAGCGCGCAATCCGGCCATCGAGCACATCGAATACCAGCGCCAACGGAATCAACCCGCACGCGAAGTACAGATGCAGCGTTTCCTGCCATTGCAGGTAAGACATCGCAGCAAACAGAGCGCCGACGCCGCAAAAGGCGTTGGCGAGCGTAAACCAATCCGCAAGGTGAAACTCACGGATCATCGCGAACGGCTTGTAGCGCGGCACGCTCATCGAGATACCTCCGCGTTCATGACTGTAAATCCGCCATGGCTTCACCCATGCGAACCGCTCTTCCCAGCGCCCACTGCGGACTGAATCGCAGCGGACCTGGTGGAAATAGCATGACGACCGTGGAGCCGAGCAGAAAACGTCCCATTTCAACACCACGCGCCAGCACGATTTCCTGATCCTGATAACGCCATTCGCGCGGCCTTCCCGGACGCGGCGGGTTGACCACGCCGTGCCAAACCGTCGCCATGCTGCCGACGATCGTTGCTCCGACCAGCGCCAGCACGAACGGCCCTGTAGCGGACTCGAACACACACACCACACGCTCGTTGCGAGCGAACAGCCCCGGCACGCCGCGCGCGGTGGCCGGGTTCACGGAGAACAATTCACCCGGCACATGAATCATGCGCACAAGACGACCGCGCGTTGGCATATGGATTCGATGGTAATCGCACGGCGAGAGGTAAAGCGTCGCGAAGTGGCCATTCTCGAAGCGCGCCGCCAATTCGGCATCGCCGCCGACGAGCGCACTTGTCGTATAGCGGTGGCCCTTGGCCTGGAAAATTTGATCGCGCTCGATCGGCCCAAACTGGCTGATCGCGCCATCCACCGGGCAAAGCAGATCCGCTGCGGCAAGCGGACGCGCACCGGGCTTCAGCTCACGTGTGAAGAAATCATTGAAACTCGGATAAGCGGAAATATCCGGCTGCGCGGCTTCGCTCATGTCAACACCGTAGCGCGTGATGAAACGGCGGATGAGCGCCTGTGTCAAAGAACCCGCGCGCGCGGCGGCCACATGACCAGCCAATACGGTCAACGCGCGCTTGGGCAGAATATGTTGAAAAAAAACGAAAAGTCGCTCGCTCACAAAAAAGCCTGCATAAAAATCCCACTCTAAGCGCTGCCTAAAAAGCCCAATACAGCGTACCCCTTTCAAGGGTTTTGGGTATCGATTGTAGTGTGTCGTGCCTTATCGCACGCGCCTCAGGCTAGGCATGCCATAACATCGGACGAAAATTGGAGAAAAGCTATCGGTGTTTACTGCGGCCAAGCACAAGCTCTCAAAACAGTTTTGTAACCTGTTTTGCCCGGTAGTGCATGCCTCAATCGCAAGCAAACCAGCTTACACAGAACGCAGTGCAAACATGAAAATAATCAAAACCAATTAAATCGACAAATAAACTCTAATTCAAATTGACTGGATAGACCGCATTGTCGACTTTATTTACAAATCAACATTCATGCAATCGTCATGTTCTTGATAATCAAAGAGATTAGAAGACTTTTTGAGAGTGGACCAGCTTTTGCTAGAAAATCGTGAGTGCCGCATCGAGCCAATACGCGGCCAAAGCAGCATTGCAAGCACATTCGTATACCAAAAACAGGAGTGTTTCTGATGAAATTTTTGAAAACGGCCATGGCCTTGACCGCATTCGCCGCGGCCTGCGGAACCGCACAGGCCGATGTGGTCTGGGATCTGAGCCTTACCGATGTCAGCTTTGCGCCGGTAAGCGGAGCATGTACTACTTCGCCGGATGGTGCGACGCTTTCGTGCGGATCTGCTCCAAAGTTCAACGTCAGCGGCGGCGGGAGTGCGACGCTTGATTTCACCAGCCAAGAAGTGATTGGCTCCGATCTGTTTGCCAACCTTATCGTCACTCCACCGTCAAATGGCGGTTGGAGCGCTACGTTCAGCACGGACATGATCTTCACCTTCATGTTGTCGTCGGGGGGTGATTCCCAAGAGGTCTCGATTCCTGTCGCCCTCACTACGAGCTCTTGCAATGGATCAAACAAGGGTTGCCTCACCATGCAGCAAGGTACTGGCTCCTTCGTGTTCGAGGATGGAGACGGCAACAGCTATAACATGGATCTCGACCTCCTGTTCTCGTTCTCGGGCCCGGGCGCGGCGAGCATGTTTACTTGCAATGCTGATTCTTGCCAGGTGGGCATAGGCAACAATCTGGGCACTGCTCCTTTTACAATCGGAATGTCGTTCTCTCCCGTGAACATCGCTGAGGCTCCCGTCGAGCCTAGTGGTTCGGATGTTCCCGAACCCGCTTCGCTCGCGCTACTCGGCGCAGCGTTAGGCGTGATGGGCTTCCTGCGCCGCCGTAACACCCGCGCATAATTCCGTAGTAGCCTTTGTTTGCGCGTAGCGCATTCAAGCGCAATCGGCCGAAAACCCTGCTGGTCCGCACAAGACCGCAGGGTTTTTTTATGGCCGCACTGATACGCTTGTCCACTCCCGCTATGGCACTCCGGACATAGCGCGTGCCATTACATACGGCTGTGGTCTAATCCAGCCATGCATGCATTCAAACCTTCCGTCTGGCAAGTGCTTCTGACGCACAAGATGCTGATCTGCGTCGTCACGGGCTTCACTTCCGGCTTGCCGCTGTTTCTGCTGTTCAATCTGCTGCCCGCGTGGCTCAAAACCGAAGGTCTTTCATTGAAAGCCATCGGCGCCTTCGCGCTCGTCCAGTTTCCCTACACCTGGAAATTCATCTGGGCGCCGCTGGCGGATCGCTTTGGTGTGCCCGGCCTCGGGCGGCGGCGCGGCTGGATGTTTATTTCTCAGCTTGCGCTGATTGCGGGCATCCTGGCGCTTGGCAACCTCGACCCCAAAACCGATCTGGTTTCCGTTGCGGCACTTTCGATCTTGATCGCGTTCCTTTCCGCCTCGCAGGACATTGCCATCGACGCCTATCGGCGCGAGTTGCTCGCCGAACAAGAACTCGGGCTCGGCAATGCGATTTTCGTGAATGCCTATAAGTTGGCTGCGCTCGTGCCGGGTTCGCTGGCTTTGATTCTTGCAGACCACCTGCCGTGGTTTCAGGTCTTCGCGGTCACTGCGGCGTTCCTGGTTCCCGGCGCAGTGCTTTCGCTGTGGGTCAGCGAGCCGGCGCGCGCGCCGGGCGCGCCGCGCACCTTGCGCGACGCCGTCGTTGAGCCTTTTCATGAATTTTTCACGCGCCACGGCCTCGAAAACGCTCTCTGGGTGTTGGCCTTCATGCTTTTTTTCAAACTCGGCGAAGCGATGGCGACAACGCTGGCGACCCCTTTTTACCTGGAGCTTGGTTTTTCCAAGACCGAAATCGGGCTCGTCGCGAAAAATGCGGGGCTGTGGGCCGGCATCGTAGGTGGCTTGCTGGGCGGGCTTTGGATGGTGAAGCTCGGCATCAACCGTGCGCTATGGATCTTCGGCATCGCGCAAACGCTGACGATCCTGGGTTTCGTCTGGCTTTCCCGGCTCGGCACTGCGCCGGCCGATACGCTGCGCCTGATTCAGTTGGGCCTCGTTTATGCGACCGAATCTTTCTGCTCGGTCGGTCTTGGCACGACGGCATTCACCGCCTTCATGGCACGCACGACGAATCCGGCCTTCGCCGCGACGCAGTTCGCGCTGTTTTCGAGTTTGATGGCGGTTCCACGCACCGTCTTCAACGCTTTCGCGGGCGTGCTCGTCGAATCGCTCGGCTGGTTCAATTACTACTGGCTGTGTTTTGCGCTGGCCGTGCCAGGGATCTTGATGCTGGCCAAGGTTGCGCCTTGGCGCGAACCCCAAGGCTAAGAGTATGCGCAGCCCCGTACTCTTCAGCGCCCGTCTCTGGTTTTCCGCCGCGCTCGTCGGCTGTACGTCCGCCGCGGCGGTGATGGGCTTCAGGGCGCTCATCGATCTTGTCGAGTTCGCCCTGACGGGCCACCGTGGCAGCTTGGTTGCGGCGGCGCGCGCGCTTGCGCCTTGGCATCGTGTCGCGACTTGCGTAGCCGGCGGCCTGATCGCCGGTCTGGTTCTGGAATACGGTCAGCGCTGGGCCGCAGCGGGGCGCGGCAGCGCAAAACATATTGACTATATCGATGCGGCGCGTGAGGGCACGAGTGAGCTCAACGACCGGACAACGCTGGTGCGCAGCGTTTCTTCCTTATTCTCGGTGGGTTCTGGCGCATCGATCGGGCGCGAAGGTCCAATGGTGCAACTGACCGCGTGGCTGGCGACCAAGCTTGGCCGTTGGCTCGCGCTGCCCGCGGCCGAATGCAATGCGATCCTCGTCTGCGGCATCGCCGCGGGGATCGGGACGGCCTATCATGCGCCCGCCGCGGGCGCGGTTTTCGCGCTCGAACTGGCTTTGGGCTATTTCGCGCGGCATGCCATCGCCCCCGTTTTAATCGCCGCCTCGACGGCCTGCGGCTTGATTTACTGGCTGGTCGAACCGCATCCGCTGTATGTGATGCCGGAGGTCGCGCTGCAGCCGGTCAGCATCGCCGCGGCGCTCGTGCTCGGCCCGATCTGCGGCGGCATCGGCTGGAGTCTGCTGCGCCTGCTTGAATTGGGGCGGCGCGCTTTTGCTCCAATCCATTCCTTACCGCTGCGTCTGGCGCTCGGGGGATTGCTCGTCGGCGGGCTTTCGGCCGTGCTGCCCGAAGTATGGGGGAACGGCTACAGCGTCGTATCGAATGTGCTGCAAGGCCAACTGGCGTGGAATTTCGTATTTGTCGTGCTGCTTGCCAAAGTCCTGGCGACGATGATTAGCAGCGGATCAGGCGCGATCGGCGGGGTGTTTACGCCGACGCTTTTCGTCGGCGCCACGAGCGGCTATGTCCTCGCCCACGCCGCGAGCAATTGGATCGCGCCAGAATATATCGGCGCCCCGAGTCTGCTCGCCGTCATCGCGATGGGCGCGGTACTCGCCTCGGTCACGCAGGCGCCGCTGATGGCGATTGTGATGGTGCTCGAAATGACGGGCCAATTTCAGCTTGTCGTGCCCGTCATGTTGGCTTGCGGCTTGGCGTTTGCCGTCAGCACGCAGTTCGGCACACGGCCGCTGTATGGCAACCCGATCGAAGGCGCGATCAGCCCACGCAAAGAACAGCAGATCGCATAGACTCGCGGATTTGATCGCCCAGCCCTTTAGCCATGTCCGAACGTTCGAATCAACTCGTCGCCGCCGCGCGCGGACTGGCGCAAGCCTGCGATGCGCTCGCGTTTGCCGCGCCTGTCAGCCATGTGTATAACCCGCTCGCCTATGCCTTCGACGCGCATCGTGCTTATCTGGAGCGTTACGGCGCGACTAAAAAACGCGTCGTCTTCCTCGGCATGAATCCGGGGCCGTTCGGCATGGTGCAAACCGGCGTGCCGTTCGGCGAAATCGCTGCGGTGCGCGATTGGATGGGCATTGCACAGGGCGTCGTGAAGCCCGCGCAGGAAAATCCGAAGCGTCCGATCGAGGGCTTCGCATGCAAGCGCTCCGAAGTTAGCGGACGCCGGCTCTGGGGCTTGTTCGCGCAACGCTTCGGCACGGCGGATAAATTCTTCGCCGAGCATTTCGTCGCGAACTATTGCCCGCTCGCGTTTTTCGACGGCGGACGCAATGTCACGCCGGACAAACTCCCCGCCACAGAACAAGCGCCGCTGCTTGCGGCCTGCGATGCACATTTGCGCAAGCTCGTCGCGGCGCAGGAGCCGGAATGGCTCATCGGCGTCGGCGCCTGGGCCGAACAGCGCGGCCGCGCCACGCTCGCGGGTTTAGATATTCGTTTTGGCCGAGTGCTGCATCCCAGCCCGGCCAGCCCCGCGGCAAATCGCGGCTGGGCCGAAGCAGCGACGAAACAGTTGATCGAACAAGGCGTTTGGACAGCCTGACCACGGGATGAGCGTAAGCCCCGCCATCGATGGCGGGGTTAAGCGAAACGAGCGTTACTGGCGCCAGAGGCGCCTCCAATCTGTGGCGAGGAAGCCCCAACTTTCAAGCTGGGGCGACTCACGCCTTGTTCAAGCCCGGAACGGATTGCGCTAAAGCGACCGGGCTTAAAGCGGCAGCGCCGGGTAATCGATATATCCGACTTCGTTCGCGAATTCGCCGGTCGCGTAAAAAGTTTTGAAGTCCGGCGTATTCAGCGCCGCGTTTTCGGCCAGGCGGCGCGGCAGATCCGGGTTGGCGATAAACAGCTTGCCCCAGGCCACCGCATCGGCTTCACGCTGCGCCAGCACTTGTTCGGCCGTTGCGAGATCGAACTGCTCGTTGGCAATATACACACCGCCGAAAGCGTCCTTGAGCTGCGGGCCGAGCCGATTCTCACCGAGCGATTCACGCGCGCAGATGAAAGCGATTTTGCGCTTGCCGAGTTCGCGCGCCACATAGCCGAATGTCGCGGCAGGATCGGAGTCGCCCATGGTGTGTCCATCGCAGCGCGGGGCTAGATGCATGCCGACGCGTCCCGCGCCCCACACGGAAATCACTGCATCGGTGACTTCGAGCATTAGACGCGCGCGGTTTTGCAGCGGGCCGCCGTAGGCATCGGTGCGCTTGTTCGTTGAATCCTGGAGAAACTGATCGAGCAGATAACCGTTCGCGCCGTGGATTTCGACGCCATCGAAACCTGCCTTCTTGGCATTTTCTGCCCCCTTGCGATAAGCCTCGACGATGCCGGGAATCTCGCTCGTTTCGAGCGCGCGCGGGGTGACATATGCCTTCTTGGGGCGCATCAGGCTAACATGGCCTTCGGCCGCAATCGCGCTCGGCGCAACCGGCAATTCACCATCGAGATAGAACGGATCGGAAATGCGGCCGACATGCCACAACTGCATGAAGATGCGTCCACCTGCGGCATGCACCGCCCTGGTCACCTGCTTCCAACCTTCGACTTGAGCATCCGACCAGATCCCCGGTGTATCAGGGTAGCCGACGCCCATCGGCGTAACAGCGGCGGCTTCGCTGATAATCAAGCCCGCCGATGCGCGTTGCACGTAATAGCGTGCCATCAAAGCGTTGGGTACGCGTCCGGCATCGGCGCGGCAGCGCGTCAGCGGTCCCATGATCACGCGGTTGGGAAGAACAAGCTCACCGAGCTTCAGCGGTTCGAATAGAGACGTCATCAAAAAACTCCCTTTAAATATGCCTGCGAGATTATTAACAGGCTCACAGGGCGTCGCGCATCGCGGCGAGAAAGGCGGCGATCGTCGCCTCATCGCGCTTGTAGAACACCCATTGACCGATTTTCGTGCTGCTCACCAGGCCGGCTTTCTGCAGCACGGCAAGATGAGCCGATACAGTGGATTGCGACAAACCGGCGCGCTCGAAAATCTTCCCGCTGCACACACCGTTTTCGAACGGGAAAGACTGTTCGCAGAATTCCGTTTCCGGCGTTTTGAGCCAGGCGAGAATTTCGCGCCGAGTGGGGTTGGCGAGCGCCTTGATGATTTCGTCGAGATCCATTTGCATCTGTTGTCAGCGAATTAAATTTCGCATTTTGCCGAATTGTATTTCGATAAAACACGAAATACAACACTACAGACTGGAGCCTTAATCGAGCCGGTTAACCTGCGGAAAGCGCCTGGAAAACGTCTCCGGCATCGGAACAACTTTTTTGCCGAAGTAGTCGAAAAAAACAAAACCGTTCTTCGCCAGCGCGATCAACGCGCCATCGCTCGGGCGCGAAACACGGTAGATCACATCGCCGCCGTAGCGGTTGAAATCCATCAGGCCGATGTCGAAGCGCAGCACATCGCGGGCGAAAGCCTCGTTGCGGTAAATCGCCGCCAGATCGGTGATGATCCAACTCAGGCCATCCGCGGGAACTTCCTCGAAGCCATGCGCATAAAAAAACAGAGAACGCGCTTCGGAGAGCATGGAAATCAGCGCGTCATTTCCGAGATGCTGCCCGGCATTGACGTCGGTCGAGCGCACGCTGAGCTGCGTGGCATAGAAAAATTGTTCGGGTGGAAACTCAAGTGCGAGACGAGGCATTGGGCGGCTCAACGGAAAATTCGTGAAGGGAAATATACGGCGAGGCTTTCCGCCGTATGGACTGAATGCGAATTATGGCGGGTAATCCGCCCCCGCCCCGCACCATTTGGCAGGACATCCAGCGGGCGGTAACATGTTTTTTATGATAGACAATGGTGCACAGAAACCGACTATTAGCCGGGATCTTGCGGCAGGGCTCACTCTGGCTGCGATCGCCATCCCTGAGCAGATGGCCACCGCTCGGCTGGGTGGCTTTCCGCCTGAACTGGGTTTGATCGCCTTCGTAGCAGCAACGGCCGGTTTCCTGCTCTTCGGCCGCAACCGGATGCTCTCGGCAGGCGCCGACTCCACGATTACGCCGATCTTCGCCGGCGCCTTGAGCGCGCTGGGCCTGGCAGCCGCCGAGCGCACCCAGGCAGCGGCCGTGCTGGCCCTGATCGTCGGTGTACTGGTCGCCGCGGCCGGCGCGCTGCGGCTCGGCCGCATCGCCGATCTGCTTTCCAAACCCGTGCTCACAGGCTTTCTAGCGGGCGTGGCCGTGCATATCCTGATCTCCCAAGCGCCGGTCGTGCTCAATGTCGCCGCGCCATCCGGCAGCGTGTGGCAACAGCTCGGGACACTCTGGCGCGAGGCATCCACGGCCAATCCGCTCGCCATTCTGCTTGCGCTCGGGACATGCGGGGCCGCCTTCGCGCTCGAAAAGAAGATGAGTTCCCGGCTCCCCGGCGCGCTAATCGCGCTCGCGGCGGCCACCGCGATCTCGGTTGTATTCGGCTTGGAACAGCGTGGCGTGCCGGCGCTCGGCGCTCTGCACGGCGGTTTTCCCGCGCCGCGCCTGCCAATGCTTTCCTTCGATACCCTACAGCCGCTGCTCGGACTCGGCCTGATGCTGGCGCTGGTGGTCGTCGTACAGACCGGGGCAAGCACGCGAGCGTTCAGCCGCGAAGAGGCCAATGTCAACCGCGACTTCATCGGCATGGGCGCGGCCGGTGTGATGGCCGGCTTGAGTGGCGCTTTTCCGGTGAATGCCAGCCCGCCGCGCACCGCCGTGGCGGTGGAGGCCGGCGGTCGCTCGTTGTGGACGGGCGTGGTCGCGGCCATCGCAACGCTCGCTCTGCTGCTCTTCGGAACCGGACTCCTGGCGCACATCCCCGAAGCAGCGCTTGCCGGCATCCTGCTGCTGATCGCCATGCGCCTGGTCCACGTTGCGACTTTCCGCAAGATGCTGCGCCGCGCACCCGAGGAGTTCATGCTGGCGCTGGCCACCGTGGGCTTGATCGCCGCCCTGCCAATACAAACGGGTGTTGCGGCGGCAATTTTTCTTTCCCTGGCGCATGGCATATTCACCATCGCCAGGGCGCGGCTCGTCGTTTTTGAACATGTGACAGGAACGACCGTCTGGTGGCCCGTCTATCGTTCGCGCACCGCCGCGGCCGAACAAGTTCCCGGCGTACTCGTCGTAGGCTTCCAGGCCCCGCTCACCTTCCTGAATATCTACGATTTCCGCCGCGAATTGCTGCAACTGCTTGCCGATGCGCCCGAGAAACCGCGGCTGCTGGTGCTGGAAGCGGGCGGAATCATCGAGCTTGACTTCACCGCGGCGGAGATCCTCAAGGATCTGGCCGCAACGCTGCGCGCCGCGGGCGTGGACTTGGCCGTGGCGCGGCTGGAGGCGATCCACGCGCGCGCCGACTTCGACCGTTTTGAGGTCACTGCGGCGATCGGAGCGGAGCGCTTTTTCCGCAGCGTCGCCGAGGCCGTTGCAGCCCTGGAGCCCACTCAGCAACCCCAGGAGAATTAGGGCGAGCGCCTTGCTTGTAGTTCAGTCGGCAACTTGAGACGGGCAATCAAACCCTGCGGGGAATTCGCGGCGAATTCGAGACTGCCGCCATGCAGTTCGGCAATGCGGCGCACGATGGAAAGGCCCAGGCCCGCGCCCCCCGTCTCGCTCCCCGCTACGCGCAGGAAGCGTTCGCCAAGCCGTTGGCGCAAGGGTTCGGGCACGCCCAGCCCGGAATCGCGCACTTCGCCGATCAGCATCCCGCCGTCTTCGCGCAGCGCGATTTCGACGGTCGCCCCGGCGGGGCTATGGCGAATCGCGTTATCGACCAGATTGCGCAGCGCGGCGCGCAGCAGGTCGGGCTGCGCGGCCAGCGTCACCGCTTGCGGCGCGTCGAGCGCCAGTTCGATGCCGCGTTCGAACGCGCCCGGAGCCAGTTCGGCGGCAAGTTTGCGCGCCAGCTCGGTGGCATCGACCGGCTCGCGCTTCGCGCCGTCCAGGGCATCGAGACGCGCCACGGCAAGCAGTTGTTCGACCAGGCGCGCCATGCGCTGCAACCCTCTCAGGCTTTCTTCGAGACGCGCATTGCGCGTCGCGGCATCGGCGGCCGTTTGTGCTACCTGAATTTGCGCCGACAGCGCGGCAAGCGGCGTGCGCAGCTCATGCGCAGCATCGGCGGTGAAGCGCCGCTCATGTTCGAAAGCGTGCGCAACCCGCTCGAAAAGCGCGTCCAGCGCCGCGACAAGCACCGCAAGTTCGCGCGGCCTCTTTGCTGCGTCGAGCGGATCGAGGCGTTCCGGCGCGCGCGCCTGCACTTCGCGTGTCAGCTTCGAAAGCGGACGCAAGCCGAGCGCGACGCCCGCCCAGGTCAGCAGCAGGGTCGCGCCGAAACCGAGCGTCAGCGGCACGAACCCATGTTCGCCGAACTCGTGCGTCAGCCAGCCGCGCACGCGCGCGTCCTGCCCCACGATTGCGATGCGCCCATCACGCTCCAGCCGGTAAAAACGCCAGTGACTGTCTTTCCACTGTTGATCCGAAAAACCATTCGCCGCGACGGGCAACGGGGTTTCAGGCGCGCGCGGACTGCGCAGGATCAATTGCATCGGTTCGGCCTGCCAGACCTGATAAATCAGCCGCTGTCTGAAACGGTATTCGGACGGCGCCGGGCTGTCGCGCCGCGCGGTGCGCGAACGCATGCTCAGCGCGCTATCGCTGCCGTTGAGTTCGCCTTCTTCAATCGCATGGCGCCGGTCTGGCAGCTCGTCCGCATCCGAATCGGCCAGCGCGATCAGGAGCCCGGCCGTCTGCGCCAACTGGCTGTCGAACACATCGCCCGCCTGCTCCGTCGCGGTGTGGAAAACCAGCCAGCCGACGCCTATCCCGCCGCACACCAGCGCGAACGTAATAATCAGCAGTACGCGCGCGATCAGCGAGATTCCTTGTTTGCTGCGCGCCTCAGCCATTGCGTTCAACCATGTAGCCAATACCCCTCAAGGTTCGAATGAAGTCCGCGCCGAGTTTGCGCCGCAGATGGTGGATATGCACTTCGACCGCATTGCTTTCCGCGCCGCCGTCCCAGCCGTACAGGCGCTGTTCGATCTGGCTGCGCGACAGCACGACGCCGGTGTGGCGCAGCAGCAGTTCGGCGACTTCGAACTCGCGCCCCGACAGTTCAATGGACTCGCCGCCTTTCCACACTTTGCGCGACGAGGGTTCGAGTTCGATATCGCGCCACGCCAGACGCGGCGCGGCGCGTCCCGCGGCGCGGCGGACCAGCGCCCGCAGACGCGCGGCAATTTCACGCAGATCGGCGGGTTTGACAAGGTAGTCGTCGGCGCCTGCGTCGAGAGCAGCGACGATATCCTCCGCCGCATCGCGGGCCGTCAGAATCAGGACCGGCAGCACAACGCCCCGGCTTCGCACGGACGCCAGAACCTCAAGGCCGGAGCGGCGCGGCAGGCCGAGGTCCAGAACCACCGCATCGATGCCCGCGGCGTCCGTTGCGAGCGCTGTCTCGGCGGCTTCGCCGTCGAGCACCCATTCACAACGCACGCCCAGATCCGCCAAACCTTCACACACCGCGGAACCTAGCGGCTTGTCGTCCTCCACAAGCAGGACACGCATTTTTTACTCCTTCGTGTTCTGTATGGATCGTGCAATCGAGCGCTTAAGCCCACCTTAAGAGCCGTTCACAAAACCCTGCATGCTGCGTTTCGCGCGCCTGGTCTGCACCGCTGCGCGGGGTTTTTTGAGCGACTCTGTGAATGAAGCGAAAGAATGTGTTCATTCGCACCGGAATCCAGCGCGGGCAAGGCCGCCTCAATGCCCTTTCAACGCATAAATGCCCGGCGCATTGCGCCAGTAACCTTTGTAGTCCATACCGCAACCGAACAGGAAACGGTCGGCTAGGTCCAGGCCGGTAAAATCGGCACGCATATCGGGCAAGATTTTGCGCTCATGCAATTTGTGCACGAGCACGGCGGAAACGACGCTGGCGGCGCCTTCGTCCTTGAGGTGTTCGACAATGGCCTTGAGGGTATGGCCTTCGTCGAGAATATCGTCGAGCACGAGGACCGTGCGGCCGCGCAGGTCTTGCGTCGGGCGCACGCGCCAGTCGAGCAGATCGCCGTTCAGCGCGTGGCCATAGCGGGTCGCGTGCAGGTAGGCGACTTCGAGCGGGAACGGCAGGCGCGGCAAGAGCCGCCCGGCGAGAATCAGGCCGCCATTCATAACGACGTAGCAAATCGGATTCGTGCCGCGCAGGCATTCGGTAATTTGCGCCGCGAGGCGATCGAGCGCGGCCTCAACGGCTTCCGCGCTGACCAGGCAATCAGCCTCGGCCATTGCACGTTCGATTTCCTGCATATCGGGATTTGTCATGGGCAGTTCTTTTAGTCTTCAGGGTAATCGACGAGCGTAAACAACGACAAACCGCTATCGCGCAGCAATTTCGAACCGCCGAGCGCAGGCAGATCGACGATCGCGGCGCCTTCGATAACGACGGCGCCGAGCCGTTCGAGCAGCTTTTTGCCCGCCATCATCGTGCCGCCGGTGGCGATCAGATCGTCGATCAGCACCACGCGATCGCCCGGTTTGCAGGCATCGGCATGCATCTCGACAGCCGCACTGCCATATTCAAGCGCGTATTCCTCGGCAATCGTTGTGTGCGGCAGCTTGCCTTTCTTGCGGATCGGAATGAAGCCGACGTTTAATTCGTGTGCGAGGATCGCACCCACGATGAAGCCGCGCGCATCGATGCCCGCGATCAAATCGACGTTCTGATCCATGTAGCGGAACACGAATTGTTCGACGAGGACGCGCAGGGTTTTCGGGTTCTGTAGCAATGGAGTGATATCACGGAACTGCACGCCGGGCTGAGGCCAGTCGGGGATGGTGCGAATCCGGTCGCGCAGGTAGTTCTTCGGGTCGAGCAACATTGAAAGTCTCCGTCAAAGCAGCGCGAATTTGGCGATGAACAACAGCGCAATCGCCCATACGGCGAGCGGTACTTCACGCGCACGCCCGGCCAAGAGCTTGATGCCAGCGTAACTCACGAAACCGAAAGCGATGCCGTCGGCAATCGAAAACGCGAAGGGCATGCCGACCGCGCACAACAGCGCGGGGGCTGATTCGGTCAAGTCCTGCCATTTGATTTCCGCGAGGCCGCGCGCCATGAGAACCGCGACGTAAATCAGCGCTGGCGCCGTCGCATAAGCCGGCACCGAGCCGGCGAGCGGCGCGAAAAACAGCGCGGCAATGAAGAGCAGGGCCACGACCACGGCCGTCAGTCCGGTGCGTCCGCCCGCGGCCGTGCCGGCAGCGCTTTCGATATAAGCGGTCGTAGACGAAGTGCCAAGCGCGGCGCCCGCGACGATCGCGGTCGAATCGGCGAGCAGGGCGCGGTTCAGGCGCGGCAGCTTGCCGTGCTCATCGAGCAGGCCGGCGCGGTGGCAAACGCCGATCAGGGTGCCCGTGGCGTCGAACAGTTCGACAACGAAGAAAGTCAGCACAACCGTCATCAAGCCTGCATTCAGCGCGCCGGCGATGTCGAGCTGGCCCAAGGTCGGCGCGAGCGAGGGCGGTGCGGAAAATACGCCTTTGAATTCCGAATAGCCGAGCGCGATCGAGGCGGCCGTCACCGCGAGAATGCCGATGATGATGCCGCCCTTGATGCGCCGCGCTTCGAGCGCGACGATGAGCAGCAAGCCGCCGATCGCCAACTGCGGCGCATGTTGGCGCAGGTCGCCGAGCCCGAGCAAGGTGGCCGGATTACCCACGACGATCCCGGCGTTTTTCAACCCGATCAAGGCGAGGAACAGGCCGATACCGGCCGAAATCGCGAGCTTGAGCGAGTGCGGAATCGCATTGACAATCCATTCGCGCAGCCTGAACACGCTGACGAGAATAAACAGACAGCCCGAAATGAAAACGGCGCCGAGCGCGACTTGCCAGGAAAAGCCCATACCCCCGACAACGGTGAACGCGAAATAAGCGTTGAGCCCCATTCCCGGCGCCAACGCGATCGGGTAATTGGCGTACAAGCCCATGATCGCGGTGCCCAGGGCCGCGGCGAGGCAGGTCGCAACGAACACGGCATCCTTGGGAATACCGCTCGCCGCAAGGATTTCAGGATTAACGAAGACGATGTAGGCCATCGTCAGAAAGGTCGACAAGCCCGCCAGGACTTCGATGCGCGGGCTGGTGCCATGCTCGCGTAGCTTGAAATAAGAATCGAGCATCATGCGCCCCTTGTTTTAGGCAGGAGGCGCGCATTTTAGCGGACACCGGCCTCGCGGGCTCAAGCACTCGCAGCAAAGCTGCCTACGCTCAAATATTGGTTACATGTGAAACCGGAATGAGCCCGAGCGTCCTGCCCGGCAGCATCGATTTGACGCCTTATAATTACGTCTTGTCCTCCTACGTCTATGAGCATAGGCCGAGCGCACGCCCTGTCACGCATGGCGGATTTCGCGAGGAGACCCCAACCCTCAAGTTGGGGTCATTCACATTTACCCTGAGACCCCCTACAACGATGAAACGCATTTTTTCCGCATTACTTTCCCTATTCTTGCTGTCCGCCCCGCTCGCTCAAGCCACCGCTCCGACGCCACCCGCACTTGCTGCCCGCGCCTGGCTGCTCTACGACGCCGGCTCCGGCCAGATTCTGGCCGAGCAGAACGGCGACGAACGCATCGAACCCGCTTCGCTGACGAAGCTGATGACGGCCTATGTCGTGTTCTCCGCGCTCAAGGCGAAGACGATCTCGATGGACCAACAGGTCGCGGTTTCCGAGAACGCGCGCAAATCGAGCCTCGACGGCTCGCGCATGTTCATCCAGCCGGGCCTGCCGGTAACGGTGAAACAACTGATTCAAGGCATGATCGTGCAATCGGGCAACGATGCCTGCGTCGCGCTTGCCGAATTGATTTCCGGCTCCGAGGACGCCTTCGTCTCGCGCATGAACAAAGAAGCCCAGCGCCTCGGCATGAAAAACAGCCAGTTCAAGAATGCAGCCGGCCTGACCGCCGAGGGCCACTACATGAGCCCGCACGATCTGGCGATACTTTCGACCGCCATCGCGCGCGACTTTCCCGAATACTTCCCGTTCTATTCGCAGAAAGAATTCACCTATAACAAGATCACCCAACCGAACCGCAACCGTCTGCTCTACCTCGACCCGACCGTCGACGGCATGAAAACCGGCCACACGGCCGCAGCCGGTTTCTGTCTCGTCTCGACGGCCAAGCGCGGTTCGCGCCGGCTGATTTCGGTCGTTACCGGCACCAGCTCGGACTCGGTGCGCACGGCCGAATCGCAAAAGCTGCTCAACTACGGCTTCCTCGCCTGGGAAACCGTCAAGCTCTACGCGGCCAATGCGCCGGTGCAGCAAGTCCAAGTCTGGCAAGGCAAAACCCGCACGGTGCCGGTCGGCTTCGAGCATGATTTCGTGCTTTCCGTACCGCAGGGCGACGCGCAGAAAATCAAGGTTCAGCTCGAAAGCAAACAGCCGCTCAAAGCGCCAATCCAGAAAGGCGCGCCGCTGGGCAGCTTGAAACTGAGCCTCGATGGCACGCAGATCGGCGCCTACCCGGTCGTCGCGCTCGAAGCCGTCGAACAGGCCAACTTCTTTGTGCGCATGTGGGATGCGCTGCGGCTGTGGATCAAAAACCTCTGAGTTCCGCAATGAGCTCGTCCGAACTGCTCGAATTTCCGACCGACTTCCCGATCAAGGTCATGGGCGAACGCCATGAAAACTTTGCCCAAGCGATCGTAACCGTCGTACGGCATCATGCGCCCGATTTCGACGCGGCCAGCGTGGAAATGCGCGCTTCGAGCGGCGGACGCTACCTCAGCCTGACCGTAACCGTGCGCGCCACATCGCGCGCGCAGCTCGACGCGCTCTACCGCGATCTGAGCAGCCACCCGATGGTCAAGGTCGTGCTTTGAGACTGCCTGGCAGCATGAGTTCGCCCGCCTTGCAGATCAAATATCTCGGCCTGGTTGACTACGAGCCAGCCTGGGAAGCAATGCGGCAATTCAGCCGCGCGCGCGACGCCGGGACGCCCGACGAACTCTGGCTGCTCCAGCATCCGCCGGTCTACACGCTCGGCCTGGCCGGCAAGCCGGAGCATTTACTGCACGCGACCAACATTCCGCTCGTCAAGATCGACCGCGGCGGCCAGATCACCTACCACGGCCCCGGCCAGGCGGTGATCTACGTGCTGCTCGACTTGCAACGGCGCGGAATCAAGGTGCGCGAACTCGTGCGCCTGCTCGAACAGGCAGTGCTCGACTTGTTGCGGAGCTACGGCATCGCCGGCGCGCTGCGCGACGGTGCACCCGGCGTGTATGTGCGCGAAGCCAAGATCGCCGCGCTCGGCCTCAAGATCGCGCACGGATGCAGCTATCACGGCCTGGCCCTGAATGTTAACATGGACCTCTCACCCTTCTCGGCAATCAACCCCTGTGGCTATGCGGGCCTGGCCACGACACAATTACGCGCATTCGGCGTCACGGACAGCGTCGACAGCGTGCTCGACAAACTCGCCGCACAGCTCGCGCGGCGGCTGGCAATGGATTACGCCGCAACGCACGCGGCCGCCTGAGACGGAAACGTATGGACCAAACGAAAAAACTGCGCGGCGCCGACAAAACGGCGCGGATTCCGATCAAGATCGCACCCGCCGAAAAGCTGCGCAAACCGGACTGGATTCGCATCCGCATCGGCGCGGGCACGGAAGCCGAGCGCTTCAACGAAATCAAAAGCACGCTGCGCGAACACAAGCTGCACACCGTCTGCGAAGAAGCCTCGTGTCCGAACATTCACGAATGCTTCGGCAAGGGCACGGCGACCTTCATGATCATGGGCGACATCTGCACGCGCCGCTGCCCATTCTGCGATGTCGGCCACGGCCGCCCCGAGCCGCTGAATCCGAACGAGCCGGGCGATCTCGCACAAACGATTGCCGCAATGCGGTTGCGCTACGTCGTCATCACCTCGGTCGACCGCGATGACCTGCGCGATGGCGGCGCGCAGCATTTTGTCGACTGCATCCGCGCAACACGCGCCGCGGCGCCGAACACCTCGATCGAAGTGCTCGTGCCCGACTTCCGCGGCCGCCTGGACATCGCGCTCGAAATCTTCCGCCAGGCGCCGCCCGACGTGATGAACCACAATCTCGAAACGGTGCCGAGACTCTACAAGGCAGTACGGCCCGGTTCCGACTATGCGCACTCGCTCATGCTGCTGAAGCAATTCAAGGCCGAGCATCCCGATGTCGCAACGAAATCCGGCTTGATGGTCGGCCTGGGCGAAACGGATGAGGAAATTCTCGACGTCATGCGCGACCTGCGCGCGCATGACGTCGAAATGCTCACGCTCGGCCAGTATCTGCAACCCTCCGGCGGACATCTGCCCGTGCTGCGTTACGTGCATCCGGACAGCTTCGCGATGTTCGAACGCGAAGCGCTCGCCATGGGCTTCAAAAGCGCCGCCTGCGGCCCGATGGTGCGCTCATCCTATTGGGCGGATCGGCAGGCGCATGGCGCTGGCGTTGTTGACGATTCGCATGCTTAGGGAAATGACGGGGTTCGCTGCACTCTGCCCATCCTTGTATCTGCTGCGCATGTATCTAAAATTTGGCGAGAAAAAGGGCTTTCAGATTGAGGTGATGGAAGAGTCGGAAAGCGACGTGGCTAGCATCAAGAGTGCCACCATCAAATTCACCGGCGATTACGCCTACGGCACGCTGCGCACCGAAACCGGCATCCACCGTCTGGTGCGCAAATCGCCCTTCGACTCCAACGCCCGCTCGCAGCACCGCAACCGCGACAAAGCCTGGCAAATGCTGCGCGCCCGCCTGTACGAAATGGAATTGCGCAAGCAGCAGGCCGAGCAGCAAAAGCTGGAAGACACCAAATCCGACATCGGCTGGGGCCACCAGATTCGTTCCTGCGTGCTCGACCAGAGCCACATCAAGGATCTGCGCACCAATCACGAAACCGGCAACACCCAGGCCGTGCTCGACGACGATCTCGACGATTTCATCGCGGCCAGCCTGAAGCAGGGCGTGTGGAGCCGTAAATGAGCGACCAGCTTCTCGCCGATCTGCCAGCGCTCGGCGGCGACGAGCAATTCCGTGAGTTGCTGGCCCGTCCCGGCCTGCGTATCGAGCGCATTGTCTCCAGTGGCCAGTGCAGCCCACCCGGTTTCTGGTACGAACAGGCCGAGGGCGAGTGGGTCGTCATTCTGCAAGGCGAAGCCAAACTGCGCTTCGCCGACGAGGCCGACGCCCGCCACCTGCGGGCCGGCGACAGCCTCGACATCGCCCCGCACCGCCGCCACCGCGTCGACTGGACGCCAACCGGACAACACACCATCTGGCTGGCGGTGTTCTACCACGCCTGAGCAAGACTTTCGGGCATCATCAAAACCTGAACTTGAACTCGAAGGGTTTAAGCAGTTTTCTCATCGGGTATTGTCCCGGCGGCAGTTGCGCGTATTCGAGAAACACCGCCAAGACATCGGCCCAGTGTTTCACCACATCAGGCGGCAACGGCAAGGTTTCTACATCCTTCACGACCGCTTTCAATACCTCTTCGTCTTCCAACGCCAATATCGACTCCTGCATCGAAAAACTCCTGACGATTTTCAGATCGTCGTCGCTGACCGTCACGGATTCCGCGGGCGCGCCATTGCATGAAAGGCTGCGCCGATAGGAACCTTTTTTCAGAACGCCGTGGGTCAGCATGGCGTCGAGGGCAGGAATCGTTTCCAGATAACGGATCGAACGCATGGCCTCCGCCATCGCCGACAGGTCTTTTTTCCCGACAACGAACAGGGGGATGCCCGGCGTAACCGTAATGACACATTGCTTGCGCAACTCGGCTATCGCATCGGCGCTTATCGACATGTCCTTCGGCCCGCCATCGGGAAAGCGCGGGCGCAGGCCAGCCAGTTCATCTGGCTGGGCCTCGCTGAACGGCTGCTTGAACCCATAGGTCGCCTGCAATGCATTCGCCAGGGAAAAAAGCACCCGCGCCTTGCCGGCATTTCCCTGCGCCAGTGCGATCTCGGACAGTATCGCCAATTGCCGCGCATTACCCTCGTTGTCGTGGTCGAGATATTCGTCGAGCATGTTCACGCGTGTGATTTTCGCGGCCGTATCGGTATCGCCGGCATCGAGCAGGATGCGCGTCACGAACAACAAGTCGCCGGCAAGCAAGCGTTGCGCTTCGGGTAAATTCAGCGCCAGAGCGATGGCTTGCCGCATCAGGGCCGATTGCGCAATTCGCGGATCGGACAACTTGAGGCCGGCTTCCCGCTCCTTCTCCCAGACCTTGACGATGGCGCGCAAGCGTGCCGAATCCAGGAGGGAGCCTGTTTTTTCCTTGGCATCCGCAAGCGCCTGGTCAATGTTCATCTGGAGCCATTGTTCCTCCAGCGCCGGCAGCGCCTCCGGCATCTGCACGGCATTGGCGAATTGCGCATCGCGCAGATGCCCCGACATCGCTTTTGCCAGAGTCTCTCCAGACTGCTGCTCTCCAAGGGTCACGACCTGCTCCAGCAGGGCCATCCGCTCCTGCGGCGTTTCGACCTCCACCGTGCGGTTGAGAATTACGACCTCCTCTCGCCATGCGGCAAGCGAAGACGCTCCCCACGTCGGAGGGACAAACACTTGGGCTGGAATACTTTCCGCTACCCGCACCCGTATTTCTGCTGTGTAACCCTGGTCATCGGACAGGCCGGCAAAAATCCGTCCGCCGAACAAGAAGAGATAAAACTGATTTTTTATCCTTTTCCCGCTGGGCTGAGCCAGCGTCACGAACAGCTTGTAGTCCCCCGTCCCCAATACGGGCCGGGCCGCAACGTCCCGGTCGGCAACCGGCTTGGGAAAACGCGCGCTCAGGGTACGGCCTTCGGCGTCGGTCAACCCTTCATAATCGGCAATCGCCTGCTTGCCGTCGCCATACACGATCATCCGGTAGGGCTTCGATGCCCACGGCTGCTGCGTCACGGGGTCGACGATCGTGCGCCGGACGAGATATTCGCCCTCGCCGATCACCTCGTCCGGCGCGTGCATCACAACCTGCCCCCAAGCAGGGCCGGCACAGATCCAGAGCATGACCGCAGCGATGCCCGTAAAGAGCGCCCTTGCACCCCGTATGCGGGGTGGTGGTGGAGTTCGTTGAACGGCAGAATGTTTCATTTCAATTGTTCCTTGGTCACCCCTGCGAAATTCAAAATCGACACAACGCGAGGGAATGTGTCGCTGCGCCGAGCCATTCCTTGACCCAGCTCTCGCCCATTTTCCTCAAGGACGGCATAAAACCCGCCCTTTGAACAAGGCGCGAAAAAAGCCAGGGCCTTTTCGAGCAATCCTGCACAACAGCCAGCGTGTCAAGTCTCACATCATGCCCCGCTGCCACGCACCGGGTCGAACACATCCACCTGCGGGATCAGGCTCGCGGCCCAGCCAATTCATAACTGGTGCTGCGCCCACCCGCGCCCGAGCGCAGCAATACACCTAGCGCCACAAGTTCGTTGATGTCGCGCAGCGCGGTATCCGGCGAGCATTTGGCGAGCGCCGCCCATTTGCTGCTGGTGAGCTTGCCCTCGAAACCATCCAGCAAGCGATTGAGCACTTTCACTTGTCGTTCGTTGAGCGCAGCCCCTTGCACGCGTTGCCAGAATCGCGCCTTGCTCAGGACGGCATCCAGTGTGCGGTCAGCATGACGTACGGCTTCATCGAGCATTTGCAGGAACCACAGCAGCCACTCCGTCACATCCAGCGTGCCCTTTTGCGTGCGTTCCAGGATTTCGTAATAGGCTTTGCGCTCTCGCTGAATCTGCGCCGACAGGCTGTAGAAGCGCTGTGGGCTGCCGTCCGCGCGCGCCAGAAGCAAGTCGCCAAGGGTGCGGGCGATGCGGCCGTTGCCATCATCGAAGGGATGCAAGGTTACGAACCACAGATGTCCCAGTCCGGCGCGGATCAGTGCTGGCTCTGCCGTATCGGGGGTGTTTACCCAACTCAGAAAGCGCGCCAGTTCTTCGGGTAAGCGTTCGGCGGGGGGGGCTTCGTAATGCACTTTCTGCCGACCCATCGGGCCGGAGACCACTTGCATCGGTCCGTGAGCATCATCCCGCCAACTGCCGGTGGTGATTTTGCTCAGGCCGGAATAGCCCGTAGGAAAGAGCGCGGCATGCCATCCAAACAAACGCTCGGTCGTGAGCGGCATGGCGCTGTTGGCGGTGGCATCGAGCACCATCTCCACCACCCCTTCCACATGGCGATCGACCGGCGCCAGAGAGCCGATATCCACCCCGAGACGGCGAGCGATGGAGGAGCGTACCGAAGCGACGTTCAGGTGTTCGCCTTCGATCTCGCTGGTCTTGAGCACGTCATCCGTCAAGGCGGCCAAGCTGGCCTCCGCGCGCAGGCCTAGGCCCACATCGGCCAGACGCCCCAGAAGCAGACCCTGCACGCGACTGACCCGCGCCAGCGGCTCGACTAATGCGGCCAGGTCATAGCGCCAATGCGGCCAATCGGGAACCTGCCAGATGTAAAGGTAATCACCGTCATTCATGCGGAGATGATGGGGCAGATTCACCGCATAGGCAATTTATTCTCCGCATAATGTGCAGCACAAAAAGCGCCTGTTCGCCGCATAAAGGCGACTGTGCCGTCCAACGCCCAGATGCTGAGCGGACGTATGGCGTGGATTGTCCCAAGCTGAAACCTGGGGTTTTTTCACCACGTTTTGCCAAACCGATCCCGACATTAGCCTCACGCGCTATAGTGGCGCGGTTCGGATGAGGCTTGCACATGACTTACTTTAAACACCACGTTTTCTTCTGTTGCAACCAGCGCGCGGAGGGTGAAACTTGCTGCGCGAATTACGGCGCGGTTGAAATGCAGACTTACGCGAAGGACCACATCAAGGCGCTCGCACTCAACGGCCCGGGCAAGGTGCGCATCAACAAGGCCGGCTGCCTGGAGCGCTGCGACGACGGCCCGGTGCTTGTCGTGTATCCCGAGGCGGTCTGGTACACCTATGTCGATAAGAGCGATATCGATGAAATCATTGAGCGCCATCTTGTCGGCGGGGAGGTCGTGGAGCGGCTGAGACTCAAATGAAGCAGGCGCTTCCGACTGAAAAATTTTTCGTCGACGGCCCTGTCGGCCCGATCGAGGTGCTCCGCGATACGCCGGTATCCGCGCATGGCCTCGCCATCGTCACGCATCCGCATCCCTTGTTTGGCGGCGCGAATACGAACAAGGTCACGCACACGCTTGCGCGCACGCTGCGCGATCTCGGCTATTGCACACTGCGGCCGAATTTCCGCGGCGTCGGCGGTACGGCCGGCGCGCACGATAATGGGCTGGGCGAGACGGACGATGTATTGGCTCTGATCGACTGGGCGCAAAACCAGTTCGGCAACGGACCGCTCGTGCTTGCCGGTTTTTCCTTCGGCGCTTTCGTTCAGACACGCGTCGCGAAATGGCTCGCGCAGGCAGGCAGGCCGGTCAAACGGCTGATCCTCGTCGGAACCGCTTCGGGCTTTATCGATGGCGCGCGCCGCTATGACACCGAAGCCGTCACGCCCGACACGATTGTGATCCACGGCAGCGCCGACGAAACCGTGCCGCTGGCCAATGTGCTGGCCTGGGCCGAACCGCTCGAAGTGCCGATCGTTGTCGTTCCGGGCGCCGACCACTTTTTCCACGCCCGCCTGCATATTCTGCGCGGCATCATCGAACGCGCGTGGCGGGAGTAAGCTCGCAGAATTCGTTTACCGGAGATCGATCATGCAACTCATCGGTTCATCAACCAGCCCATTCACTCGCAAAATCCGAGTTCTGCTGCTGGAGAAAAATCTCCCGCACGAATTGCTTATCGATGTTCCGACCGAGCCGGACACGCGCGTGCCCGAATACAACCCGCTCGGCAAAGTTCCGGCGTTGATTACCGACGCAGGCGACATCTTTTTCGATTCCCCCGTGATTGCCGGCTATCTCGAAACACTCGGCGCCGCGCCTGCCTTCATACCCGCTGATCCGCTCGCCGCCGTGCGGGTCCGGCAGATCGAAGCGCTGGCCGATGGCGTCACCGACGCGGCGGTGCTTGTGCGTTACGAGTCGCAACGCCCGCCGCAGCAGCAAAGCCTGGCCTGGAGCCAGCGCCAATGGGCCAAAGTCGAGCGCGGCATCGGCGAGCTGGATCGGATCGCGGCGGGGCGCGAATGGTTTTGCGGCGACGCAATGAGCCTGGCCGACATCGCGGTTGCCTGCATGTACGCGTGGATGGACCTCCGCTATCCCCACTACGCCATCGGCCCAAAGCACCCAAGCCTCGAACAGTGGGTCGCTCCGCTGCTGGCACGGCCGAGTTTCACCCAGACCGAACCGCAGAGCTGAGTTTGTTGTCTGCCGTAAATGCGGCTAATTTTTCAGCCCAGCCCAGGGCCGCGACAACCTGGGCAAAATCCGCCGCAAGCGGCCCATGGATGTCGAGCGCCGCGCCATTAACCGGATGTTGGCACTGCAAACGCCAGCTCGCCAGGAACAGCCGGCCCACGCCGAAACGCTCGGCGAACATCCGGTTATGGCGGCCTTTGCCGTAGGTCGCATCGCCGATGACCGGGTGTGCGATGTGCTTCAAATGGCGTCGGATCTGGTGCCGCCGCCCGGTTTCGGGAAACAGCGCAAGCAGCGCATAACGGCTGCTCGGATAACGGTCGACACAGATCGGAAGCTCAACCTCACCGAGTGTGCGCCAAGCCGTGCGCGCGGGCTGCGCCGCGCTTGCCGCAGCGGCCGGCAGTTCATATTCGTCGCGCACAATAGGCAAGGCGTGATCGATCACGCCGGATGCCGCGGGCCAGCCACGCACGATCGCAAGATAGGTTTTGCGCACAGCTTGCGACTCGAATTGCGCGGCCATCGCGGCCGCTACGCTCTTTTCGAACGCAAACAGTAAAACCCCGGAAGTGCCCTTGTCGAGCCGATGCACCGGCTGCACCCGGCGGCCGAGCTGATCGCGCAGCAACTGCACGGCAAAGCGGGTTTCGTGGCGATCGAGCACCGAGCGGTGCACCAGCAAACCCGCCGGCTTGTGGATCGCAACGAGCGTTTCGTCCTGATAAAGAATTTCCAGCACGCGCCAAACTCAGCGCATCGGGGCGTTCAGCGTAACCAGCAATTGATGCGCCTCGCCGCCCACGCTGCGCAGCACGCTTTCGCGCGCCAGCCGTTCGAGCGGCGCACGCGCTTCTTCGAGAATCTGCGAGCGCACGCTCGGGAAGCGGCCCGCGATCTGCGCCAGCGCCAGCACCGCCTTGGCGCGGTCGGCATGGCTCGGCAGGTTCAACTGGTCGGCCAGACTGTGCGCCAGCGCGGACGCCACGCCGGGGTCCTCCACCCTGCTCATGAAGCTCAAGGCGAAACGCCCGACCGCATCGCGCACCCCCGGGTCCGGGTCGACCAGGCGCGGACTCACATCGAACAAGGAAGACTCCGGGTCGCCCGCCCAGGCGAGCAGATTGGCCGCATCCTGCCGGTCGAGGTGATTCGGGTCCTGCACGATGGCCACGAGATTCGCGCGGTTGCCCATGCAAAGCTCGCGCAACTGCGCGTCGTAGGCACGCAACTCCGGATCGTCGGCCACCAACACTCCCGATGGCGTAATTTTTTCGCCCGAGCTGAAACCTTCGGCGGAAATTTCCTGGGTGCGGTATTCACGCCGCGCGAGCAGCTTGCGCGCCTCGGGCGGCACCCGTGCCGCCGCCGCGGGCCCCGGCGCGACTTGGAAAACGAAACGCGCGTTTGCGTCTTCAACGATGTCGGCGACGAAATGCACCTCATTGCCTTCGACGGCGCCGCTGCAATTCACCGAAGCCAGCGGCAGCGTGCGCAAATGCTCGCACCAGCGCGCCACCTCCTTTTCCTTCTCCTTCATTTCATCGCCGACCGTGAACGGCAGTTGGGCTATTACCTGGGCGCGTGTCAAACGCTTCAGGCCAATGATTTCAGGTTCGCCCCAAATCAGCTTCTGTTGCGAGGAAGCCGCCAGCGCGGCAAACGGCAGGCAGGCGAGGAGAAACGCAAAACGCAATGGAGTAGAGGAACGCATGGCGTATCGAATCGAAAAAGATGCGTGATTCTCCCCCGCCATTGGCCACCTCTCAAGCTTTCGGCTCCCGTTCAGGCAAATCGAAGCCGCTAGTTGCGGGAAGCGCGACGGCAGCAGCGAATTACAATCTCCGACACAATCGTGGGAACAAGCGGGAATTTTTCAAGCGTTTGCCGTGTCGATGCCAAACCAAACCGCTTTTGGGAGATAAGACGTGTCACAAATCGAAAACATCCAAAACGAATTCAACAGCCTGACCTCACCCTGCGTAACCGATCGCCGCAGTTTTCTGGCCGGCATGGTTGCAAGCGGCTTCGCGCTTGCGGTTCAGCCGGTTACGGCCGAAACCGTGATCAAGACAGATGCGGCCGGATTGGTTAGCGGCCCGGTCGAAATCCCCGCAAAAGACATCAATATCCCCGCCTACCGTGCCATGCCTGCCGGCGCGGGGCCCTTCCCGATCGTTATCGTGGTACAGGAAATTTTTGGCGTGCACGAATGGATTCAGGACATCTGCCGCCGCCTTGCCCATCTCGGCTATCTTGCCGTGGCGCCCGCGCTTTATGCACGCCAGGGCGACCCTGCCAAAGAGGCATCGATTCCCGACATTCTGAAGAACATCGTCGCCTATGTGCCCGACGAACAGGTTCTCAGCGACCTCGACGCAACGGCCAAATGGGCCGCGCAAAACGGCGGTGACGGCAAGCGGCTCGGAATGACCGGCTTCTGCTGGGGCGGACGCATCACCTGGTTGTACGCCGCGCGCAACCCCAAGCTGCGCGCGGCCGTCGCCTGGTATGGCCAACTCGTCGGAACACCGAACGCCATGATCGAAACCTTCCCCGTCGACAATGCCGCCAACCTGCTGGCGCCCGTGCTTGGGCTATATGGCGGACAGGACACCGGCATCAGCCTCGAATCGGTGGAGAAGATGCGCGAGGCGCTCAAGTCGGCGAAGGCGAGGAGCGAAATCATCGTCTATCCCGACGCGGGGCATGGTTTCCTTGCCGACTACCGGCCTAGCTACAACCCCGAGGCAGCCGCGGATGCCTGGAAACGTCTGCTTGCGTGGTTCAAGGAGCATGGCGTCTACTAAATCATAGCGCATGGCTTCGCCTCAAAGGCTATGGTGCACGCCATATCTTTGGGGCGTAATGCCCGCCTATTGGTCTTCCGCCGCGATCTTGCGCAACGCTTCTTCGAACACTTCTGCGGGCTGCCCGCCCGAGATCAGGTGGCGATTGTTCACGATGACCGCCGGCACGGAATGAATGCCGGCATTGGTATAGAAATGCTCGCACTGGCGCGTCTCGACGGAATAAGCTTCGCTGGCGAGAATCTGAGCCGCCTGCCCGGCGTCGAGCCCGCATGCCTGCGCCAATTGCACCAGTAGCCTGCGGTCCGAGGGGTTGAGTCCATCAGTGAAATAGGCTTTGAACAGCGCTTTTTTGAGCGCCCGCTGTTTTGCGAGATCCTGCAATTCCGCCCAATGCAGCAAGCGATGCGCATCGAAGGTGTTCCACACGCGCTCGCGCCGCTGCATATCGAAAACGAAACCGACAGACTCGCCGCGTTTGCGGATCACCTCGCCGCTGGCTTGCGCCTGAGCCGCGCTGATGCGGTATTTCTGCGTCAGATGCTCGATCGCATCCTGCCCTTCCACCGGCATCTCCGGGTTCAGTTCGAACGGCTGAAAATGCAGCTCGGCCTCGATCTGCGGCGCGAGACGGGTAAGCGCCGCTTCAAGCGCGCCCAAGCCGATCGCGCACCATGGGCAAGAGACGTCGGAAACGAAATCGATTCGTAAGGTAGTGGTATTCATCTTGTTATTGTATGGCGGATACGCGAGATTTCACGCTTCCTGCTCGTCGAGAAACCGTTCGAGCAAGTTGTTGAGAAAGCGCTGCCCCTTGAGGGTTGGGCACAGCATTTGCGCGTCGGCCTCCAGCAAACCCGCCTGGCGCGCCTCGACCAGCTGTGTTTCGATCGCGACCAGCGACAGGCCCGTGCGCTCGGCAAACAGCGCCGCCGGAACGCCTTCGGTAAGCCGCAGCGCATTCATCATGAATTCGAACGGCAACGCTGCATTGGCGATTTCGTGGCGCTCCTGCACAAAGTCGCCGTGTCCAGCCCCCGCGAGATAGGCCGCCGGATGTTTATGCCGCATTTCACGCCAGATGCCCGCGTGCGAGGAGAGCTTGCTGTGCGCGCCTGCGCCGACGCCGAGGTAATCGCCGAAGCGCCAGTAATTGAGGTTATGGCTGCAACGATGGCCCGGCCGCGCGAAAGCCGAGGTTTCGTAGTGCTGATAGCCCGCCGCGGCCAAGTACGCCTCGATCGCCTCTTGCATGTCGGCGGCATGATCGTCGTCGGGCAAGCCGCTTGGCGGATGCGCGCCGAAAGCGGTGTTCGGCTCCATCGTCAAGTGGTAGCACGACAGATGCGGCGGCGCGAATTCAAGCGCGGTTTCGATATCCTGCAATGCGCCGTCGAGCGTCTGGCCGGGCAAGGCGTACATCAAATCGAAATTGAACGTTGCGAAATGCCGGTGTGCTAATTCCGCCGCACGACGCGCCTCGGCCGCGCCATGAATCCGCCCGATGCGTTGCAGCATGACGTCATCAAAACTCTGGATGCCGAGCGAAAGCCGCGTCACGCCCGCCGCGCGGAACTCCGCGAAGTGATCGGCCTCAAGCGTACCGGGGTTCGCTTCGAGCGTGATTTCGCAATCGGCCGCCAATGGCAGAAGCATGCGCGCGCCGCTCAGCAAACGCTCAAGCCCGGCGGGAGAAATCAGGCTTGGTGTGCCGCCGCCGATGAAGATCGAATGCACGCGCCGCCCCCACACCTGCGGCAGCGCCGCTTCGATGTCGGCCAATAGCGCATTCAAATAAGCCGCTTCGGGAATCCCTTCTGCGCGCACGGCATGCGAGTTGAAATCGCAGTAAGGGCATTTGCGCACGCACCACGGGAAATGAATGTACAGCACCAACTGCGGCGGCGCGGCCAGCGCCGCGCGCAACTGCGGGGCGACAGGCCGCACGGCAAGCGGGATGATTCTGCGTTTGCTCATCGGCCATCGTCCTACGCGATTCTTTAGCGCAAGCGCTCGCGCAGATGGCGCAACGCGGCACCGCGGTGCGAAAGCGTGTTCTTGAGCTGCGCGTCGAGTTCCGCCGCCGTCTGGCCAAGCTCGGGAATGAGGAAGTGGGGATCGTAGCCAAAGCCGTTCGCGCCGCGCGGGGTATCGATGATCTCGCCGAACCATTCGCCGTCAGTGATGATCGGTTGGGGATCTTCCGCATGCCGCACGAGCGCAAGCACGCAGACATAGTGCGCGCGCCGGTTCGTTTCGCCCGCGAGTTTTTCGATCAGCAGCGCATTGTTGCGCTGATCCGATTTCGGCTCGCCCGCGAAGCGCGCGGAATAAACACCCGGCGCGCCGGCCAGTGCGTCGACGCACAGCCCGGAATCGTCGGCCAAAGCCGGCAGGCCCGTCACTTGCGCGCAATGGCGCGCTTTCGCCAGCGCGTTCTCGACGAAGGTGACATGCGGCTCTTCGGCCTCGGGAACATTCAGTGCGGCTTGCGGAATGACTTCGATGCCGAGCGGCGCGAGCAGCGCAGCGAATTCGCGCAGTTTGCCGGCGTTGTTGGAGGCGAGAACGAGTTTGTCCATGACAGGCTTATCCTTAAAAGCACGCGGCCGCGCGAGACGGCGCGGCCGGCGGAAATACGGCGGCTACAGACCGAGCGCTTGTTTCTGCGCTGCGACGAGCGTTTGAATCCCCTGCTGCGCCAGCGCGAGCAGCGCATCCAGCTCGGCGCGCGAAAACGGCGCGCCTTCGGCCGTGCCCTGGATTTCGACGATTCCGCCCGCAGCCGTCATCACCACATTCATATCGGTGTCGCAACTGGAGTCTTCCGCATAGTCGAGATCCAACACCGGCGTGCCGCCGACAATACCGACCGAAACCGCCGCAACCAGTTCCCGCATCGGATTCGCCGCGATCCGCCCGGCGGCCACGAGCCCCGTCAAGGCGTCGTGCAAGGCCACGCAGGCGCCGGTAATCGCCGCGGTGCGCGTGCCGCCGTCGGCCTGCAACACATCGCAATCGAGCGTGATCTGCCGTTCACCGAGCGCTTCCAAATCGACGACCGCGCGCAGACTGCGCCCGATCAGACGCTGGATTTCCTGCGTGCGTCCCGTCTGCTTGCCTTTCGCCGCTTCGCGCGAACCACGCGTATGCGTGGCGCGCGGCAGCATGCCGTATTCGGCCGTGACCCAGCCTTGCTTTTTGCCCTTCAAAAAAGGCGGCACGTTTTCTTCTACGCTGGCGGTACACAGCACGCGCGTTTCGCCGAATTCCACAAGTACCGCGCCTTCGGCATGACGCGTATAGCCGCGCGCGAATTTCACTTCGCGCAAGGCGGCGGCAGCGCGCCCGCCCGCGCGGTTTTCAAGGATTTTCATTTTGAATACTTCTGGATTGCGTGATTGATTTCGGAGATGGCGCGCTCGATTTCGTCCTCGGACAGATCGGCCTCGCCGTTTGGCGCCTGGCTCAATGAGAAGCCTTCCATCTTGGTCGTGAACAAAGACATCGGCATCGTCATCGTCGAAATCGTGGTCGGCGGTGCATCCGCCACCTCGTCATGCCAAGTCATGGCGATCGAGGAAAGATTATCGCAGTGCGGCCCGCCAAGACGTTCAGCCTCACTCATCAGCACCGGCATGCTTGCAAGGATATCGCTGCCATCGAGCCGCGCGATGATTTCCTCCGCCCCCGGCGCGCCCCAGACGCCATCGGTGCATAGCAAAAGCGTATCGCCCGGGCGCAAAGGCGTGCGTTTGGAGAATTCGATCTGCGGCGGATGCGTGCCGCCCAGACAGCTGAAAATCCGGTTGCGCAACGGGTGCGTAGTTTGTTCGCTTTCGGGGATCAAGCCTTGCTCAATCATCACACGCACCCGCGAGTGATCGCGCGTATGGAACACCACATTACGATCGCGCAGGACATACAGGCGCGAATCGCCCGCATGCGCCCAATGCGCCAAACCGTTCTGAATCACGCAGGCGACGATAGTCGTGCGCGGCGGATCGGGCAATTGCTTATCGAAGGTGTAATCGAGAATCGCGTGATGCGCATTCGCCAGGACGCGCGAGAGGAAGAGCATTTCATCCTCAAGCGTGGGCTGCGCCTCGCGCTGAAAAGTTTCGGTGATGTATTGAACCGCGATTTGCGCCGCGATTTCGCCGTGCAGATGACCGCCCATGCCGTCGGCCACCACCATCAACAAGGCATCCCGCGAATAACAGTAAGCGATCCGATCCTGATTGGAACGGCGTTTGCCAATCCGACTTTCCTGATAGATGGTGAACTTCATGTGCGTTTAATCAGTGAGTGAAGCCGGCGGCCCAAATTGCCAAGCCAGCTTTTCGCGGGTTTCACGTCGCGCCGGACGACATGGCGCACGCGTCTCGCCAATGCCTTTTGCAAAGCGTAGACGCTCTGTGGACGATCGAGCGGATCGAGCCGAAGGCACCAGTCGATAGTCTGTAGCAGTTGTTCCGAATAAATCCCTTCCCAACGGCGCACCGCCGACTCAAGCGTATCCTTTTTCCCCCGCTCATCGGAACGCAGGGGCGGCAGCGCGGCGAGGCAGGCATACATGCTCGCCCCGACCGAATAAATATCGCTCCAAGGGCCGAGACGGTCACGGTCGCGGAATTGCTCCGGCGCGCAGTAGCCGGGGGTATACATCGGTTTCAGCAAGGGCGCATCGTTGAACAGCGTTTGGCGCGCCGCGCCGAAATCCAGCAGCACGGGCGTTCCATCGTTGCGCAGATAGATGTTCGAGGGTTTGATATCGAGGTGCAGCAATTTATTCGCATGCACCTCCCGCAAACCATTGAGGAGCCGGGTAAACACACCACGGATGAACTTCTCCTTGATCTGGCCTTTGTTTTTATTGATGAAATCCTGCAAGGTCCGGCCGCGCTCGAACGCCATCACCATATAAACCGTGCCATTGGCGCGGAAAAAGTTCAGCACGCGCACCAAATTCGGATGATTCAGGCTTGCCAGCGCCCGCCCTTCCTCGAAAAAACACTTCATGCCATAGCGAAAAGCCGCCTGGTGCTCTTCCGGCACGCTCGGCTCGGTTGCCCCCTGTTTGCGCAAGGCCAGCGAATTGGGCAGATATTCCTTGATTACAACTGGGCTGTCATCCGCATCCGTAGCCAGGTAAACGATCGAAAATCCGCCCAGGCTCAATTGCTGCTCGATACGGTATTGCTCCAGCTGAAAGCCGGGTGGTAACGGGCAATTGGCTTGAGCGGTCATCGGGGGATACGTATGATGTGTGATGGAAACACCAATTTTGGTCTTTTTGTCTCACCCCTGCAATTGAGCGCGGTGCTAAAAACAGCAACGAATGCTCAGGAACCATCAAATGATCTTTTCCATGACCGGCTATGCCGTGTGTGCCCGCGATGTGGGCCGCGCACGGCTCAATCTGGAATTGCGCAGCGTCAACTCGCGTTTCCTCGATCTTTCCTTCCGCATGGCGGAGGAACTGAGGCTTGTCGAGCCGGTATTGCGTGAAACGATCAACGCCCGCCTGTCGCGCGGCAAAGTCGAATGCCGTCTTTACTGGCAAGCCGCGGCAGAGAATAACCCGGACCTCGCGCTGAATGCGCCGCTGCTGCAACAGCTTGCCAATGCGCAAGCCGAATTGCGCAACCGTTTCCCGGACGCCCAACCGCTCTCGGTCAGCGAGCTATTGCGCTGGCCTGGCGTGCTGGCCGAAAACGGCCCGGATTTCGAGGCGCTCGTCGCCGATGTGGCCGGACTGCTCGAAAATGCCTTGAATGACCTCATTGCAAGCCGCGCGCGCGAAGGCGAAAAACTTGCCACAATGCTGCGTGAACGCGTCAGCGGGATGCGCACCCTGGTCGGGCAAGCCGAACCGATCCTGCCGGGCGCGATTGCCGAATATCAGGAAAAGCTCACGCTGCGCTTGCGCGAAGCTGCGGCGAACCTGGATGAAGATCGGATTCGGCAGGAAGTGGCGGTATTCGCGCAGCGCGCGGATGTCGCGGAAGAATTCTCCCGTCTGCGGGCGCACCTCGAAGAAGTCGAGCATGTGCTCAAGCGAGGCGGCCCGGCGGGCAAGCGCTTGGATTTTTTGATGCAGGAGCTTAACCGCGAAGCCAACACCCTGGCCTCGAAATCGGTTTCCGGCGCGCTTTCCGCGATCGCGGTGGAAATGAAACTTTTGATCGAGCAAATGCGCGAGCAGGTGCAAAACATCGAATGACGACTCCAGGCCAACTTTACATTCTTGCAGCGCCTTCGGGCGCGGGCAAAACCACGCTGGTGCGGGAACTCCTGGCGCTCGACGCGACGCTGCGGCTGTCGGTTTCCTTCACCACGCGCACGGCACGCCCCGGCGAGGTCGAGGGCCGGGATTATTACTTCGTCGAGCGCGCGGAATTCGATGCGATGCTCGCGCGCGGCGAATTCCTCGAATGGGCCGAAGTGCATGGCAATTGTTACGGCACCTCGCGCTCCTGGATGGCAGCCGAAATGCACGCCGGCCGGGACGTGCTGCTCGAAATCGACTGGCAAGGCGCGCGCCAGATACGCCAGGCGTTTCCGCAGGCGGTCGGGATTTTCATCCTGCCGCCTTCGCTCGCCGTTCTTGAACACCGCTTGCGCACGCGCAACTCGGACCCTGAACAGGTCATCCGGCGCCGGCTCGATGCCGCGCTTGACGAAATGCGGCATGTCAGCGAATTCGATTACTGCATCATCAACAATGATCTGGCCGAGGCGCGCGCTGATCTCGCAGCGGTTGTGCGCGCGTGCAGGCTGCGCTTATCCGTGCAGCAACTCCGCACACCGGCCGCTTTCGATTTCCTCGATCACGCGGGATAAACACGTGACAAGCCGATCTTGTTTGATTCACACCGCCCTCCACGACGCAGCGTTCGCGCTGCGCACGTGGGCACGGGTTTAAGAAAAGAGGAGAGCGTCCACATGGCAAGCGAACATGTGAGCCCGCTCTCCGAATCCAACAGTCCGGCGATCGATCCGCTCAGCGAACCGTACAACCCGCTCGCGGGCATTGATGTTTCGCTGCTGCGCACGCGCGCCTCTGCCTACCTGCAAGCGGACGAAATGGCGCTGCTCGAAAGCGCCATGCGTTTTTCGGCCGAGGCGCATGCCGGGCAATTCCGTTCGAGCGGCGAACCCTATGTTTCGCATCCGATCGCCGTCACGGAAATGCTGGCCGAGTGGCATCTCGATCACCAGGCGCTGATCGCGGCCATGCTGCACGACGTGGTGGAAGACACCGCGATCACCAAGCAGGCGATTGCCGAAGCGTTTGGCCGGGTAGCTGCGGATCTCGTCGATGGCGTCTCCAAGCTCGACAAAATCGAAGCACATAGCCAGGAAGAAGCCCAGGCGGAAAACTTCCGCAAGATGTTCCTCGCGATGGCGCGCGATGTGCGCGTCATCCTGATCAAGCTCGCCGACCGCATTCACAATATGCGCACGCTCGCCGCCGTGCGGCCGCAAAAGCAGCGCCGCATCGCGCGCGAAACGCTCGAAATCTACGCCCCGATCGCGAACCGGCTCGGGCTCAACAACGTCTTCTGCGAGTTGCAGGAACTCTCGTTCCGTCACCTGCATCCGCTGCGCTACGAGGTGCTCACCAAAGCCATCCGGGCGGCGCGAGGCAACCGGCGCGAGATCGTCGGCAAACTGCTCGTCACGATTCAGGAACGCCTGCCGCAGTGGCAGATCGAAGCCGATGTCTGGGGCCGCGAAAAACATATCTTCAGCATCTACCAGAAGATGGTCGATAAGCGCCTGTCGTTTTCGCAGGTGCTCGACATCTACGGCTTCCGTATCGTCGTCAAAGACGTTCCGACCTGTTACCTCGCGCTTGGCGCTTTGCATGAGCTGTACAAGCCGGTGCCGGGCAAGTTCAAGGATTACATCGCGATCCCCAAGGCCAATGGCTACCAGTCGCTCCACACCACACTGATCGGCCCCTACGGCATGCCGGTCGAGATTCAGATCCGCACCTCCGAAATGCACCATGTCGCCGAAAGCGGCGTCGCCTCGCATTGGCTTTACAAGGACTCCGCCGAGCGCCTCTCGGACCTGGAGCAGCGCACGCACAGCTGGTTGCAATCGCTGATCGAACTGCAATCGGCCTCGGGCGATTCAACCGAGTTTCTCGAACACGTCAAAATCGACCTGTTCCCCGGCGATGTTTTCGTCTTCAGTCCGAAAGGCAAAATTTTCAGCCTGCCGCGCGGTGCTTCGGCGGTCGACTTCGCCTATGCAGTGCACACCGACATCGGCAATCGTTGTGTCTCCTGCAAGATCAACGGCGATTTGATGCCGCTGCGCACCGAACTGAAAAACGGCGATCAGGTCGAAATCATCACCGCGGCGCATGCCAACCCGAATGCGAACTGGCTCACCTATGTGCGCACCGGCAAGGCGCGCGCCGAGATTCGCCATTTCCTTAAAACCTCGCAACAGGACGAATCCATCGCGCTTGGCGAACGCCTGCTCGGCCAGGCGCTACGCGGTCACGGCCTGACGCTGAGCACGCTGCCGCGCCAAGTTTGGGACAAGTTCCTGCGCGAAGTCGGCAGTCAGGAAAAGCAGGAAATTTTCACCGATATCGGGCTCGGCAAACGTCTGCCCGCTGTCGTGGCGAAACGGCTCGCGCTCGTTGTCGAAGCGCTCGGCGACGAATATCTTCAAGGCCGGGCGATCAAGCCGAAAACGGCGGGCGCGATTCAAATCAGCGGCGGCGAAGGCATGGCGGTGCAACTCGCGCGTTGCTGCCACCCGATTCCCGGCGATCCGATCGTCGGACTGCTGCGCAAGGGCCAGGGCATGGAAGTGCATTTGAGCGACTGCCCGAATCTTGCACGCTATCGCGCCGACCGCGAACGCTGGGTCGATGTCGAATGGGAGGCCAACAACGACCGGATGTTCGATGTCGATATCCGCGTGATCGCCGAACACCAGCGCGGCATGCTGGCCAAAATCGCGGCGGTGATTTCCGAAAACCAGGCCAACATCCAACATGTCAGCATGGATACCGAAAGCTCGGTCCATTCGCAGACGTATTTCACCTTGCAAGTCACCGACCGCCAGCACCTCGCGCAAGTCATGCGCGCCATCCGCCGCGTGCCCCAGGTGCTGCGGATTACCCGGCTCAAGGCCAACGAACAGAAATAAACGCGATCACAGCAAACGGCCGCTGATAAAATCCGCCCATTCCAGGAGGCAATGACGATGGCAATGTACGAATCCGAACACACGAAATTCATGCGCGAATGGATGGAAAAACATCCCGCGGAGCGCGAAGAACAACGCGCGGGCCGCGCCCTGTGGTGGGACAAGCCCCAGGATCTGCAAACGCAGAAAAACTATGCGGAATCCCGCGTGGCGCAGAAACCCTACCCTTATCAAAGCGAAGCTTGAGCCGCCGCAGCGCGGCAGTGCCATGCCGCAGTAGTCCGTTTTGAATCCGCTTTTCGAACACCCGCTGGCGATCGTCGATCTCGAAACGACCGGCGCGGACCCGAACCGGGACCGCATCACCGAGGTTGCGATCCTGCGCATCGACGGCGGCCGGCTCGTCGAGCGCTGGTCCTCACTGATCGACCCGGAGCGGCCGATTCCGCCGCGTATCCAGGAAGTCACCGGCATCAGCGATGCGATGGTGGCGCACGCGCCAAACTTCCGTGCGCTCGCGGACGAAATCGCTGAACGGCTGGCGGACGCTGTTTTCGTCGCCCACAACGCGCGCTTCGATTTCAACTTCCTGCGCGCGGCTTTCGGCGCGCGCGGCATGCCCTTCGACCCCGCGGTGCTGTGCAGCGTCAAATTCTCGCGCGCGCTCTACCCGCAGCATGCGCGCCACGGGCTCGACGCCATCATCCAACGCCATGGCTACACGATTGCCAACCGGCACCGCGCGATGGCCGACGCCGAAATCGTCTGGCGTTTCCTGCAAGAGTGTGTCGCCAGCTTCGAGCCGGCGCGCATCGAAGCCGCGCTCAAGCGCGCCAGCTCAAGCGGCCGCGCGGTGCCCAAACTGCCGCTCGGCGACCTCGAAGCACTGCCCGAAGCGCCGGGCGTCTACATTTTTCTGAATGGGGCCGACAAGCTTGTCGACATCGGCCACACTCAGCATCTGCGTTCCAAAGTGCTCGGCTGTTTCACCGGCAAACCGGATACGCGCACTGCGCGGATCGTCGCGCAAACCAAGCGCGTCGAAATCGCGCTCGCCGCCGGTAGCCTGGATGCGCATTTGCGCGAACTCGAACTGACGCGCCGCTACCAGGCCAACCCCGTCGCCGGCGCCGCTTTCGGCTGGCGCTTTCTGCCCAACCGGCGGCGCGGCCCAGTGCTTATCCTCGACGAATTGACGGGCAGCGATCCGGCGCAATGGCAGCAGGTTTTCGGCTGTTTCCGCGGCCAGCGCGAAGCCGAAAACGCCTTGCGCGAACTCGCGCTCTTGAACCGCCTGTGCCCGCAGCGCCTCGGCCTCGAACAAAGCAACGGCGCCTGCCAGGCTTACGGGTTGCACCGCTGCAACGGCGTGTGCGTGGAGCACGAATCCGCCGGCGAACACGATGCGCGCCTACTCACGGCGCTGCGCCCACTGCGGCTCAAACCCTGGCCCTGGAACGGCCCAATCGCGATCAGCGAAATCCACACAGCGAGCGGAACCACGGCGCTGCATGTGTTCGACCGCTGGTGTTTGCTCGGCAGCGTGCATGACCACACGTCGAGTGCAAGCCCCGTCATTCATGGCGGGGCCAGCGAGACAAGTGTGATTGGCGCCAAAGGCGCCCCCGATGCGTGGCGAAGAAGCCCCAGGCTTCAGCTTGGGGCGATTCACGAAACAAGCGCCGACGACCTGCTCGCCAACCTGCCGCCGCGCCGCTTCGATCTGGAAGCTTACCGCCTGTTCGCGCGCTGGCTTGCCCAGCCGGGGCATATGCAAGCAGTGAAGGAGTTGGGAGTCAGCCTCCAATCAGGCGGCGACGCGTAGCCTCGATTCACTCTCCACGCCAGCGAGTGTAGTCACGCCGGTCCCGCTTCGTCGGACGGCCTTGCCGCTCCAGCGCCGGTTCGACCTGCAAGCGCCGCATCGCGCCCGCCTCTTCGCACCGCGCGATGCTCTCCGACGTTTCTTCGTAAAGCTGCTGCGCCACGCTCGCCGAACCGCGGCGTTCGGCGATGCCACGCACAATCACGCTGCGCGTATCGTGGCCCAAGCTGACCTCGACACGATCACCGACCTTCACTTCCTTGGCCGGCTTGATCCGCTGGCCATTGATTTGCACACGCCCGCCGTCGACCGCCTCGGTCGCCAGGCTGCGTGTCTTGAAAAAGCGCGCGGCCCAAAGCCATTTGTCAATCCGAGTGCCGCTGAGTTCGTGCGCGCGCATAAATCAATCCAAGGTGATGGAAGATGAAGCATACCTGCGGCTAGAATCCCACACACGCTTTAATTCCGAATCGAGAAAGGACTTCAAAGATGCGTCTGCTAATCGCTTCCGCCCTGTTTGCCTTGTCGACAATCGCCGTTGCGGCGGACCTCAAGGTCGATGCGCCCTGGACGCGCAGCACCCTGCCTACGCAAAAAGCCGCCGGTGCGTTCATGACGCTGACCAGCGCACAGGACGCCGTGCTCGTCGGCGCCTCCTCGCCGCTCGCGGAAAAGGCCGAGATCCACGAAATGAAAACCGAAGGTGGCGTCATGAAAATGAGCCCCGTCGCCAATCTGCCGCTGCCGGCCGGCAAGGCCGTTGAGCTCAAATCGGGCGGCAATCACATCATGCTGTGGGGCCTCAAACAGCAGTTGAAAGCCGGCGAGAAGCTGCCGCTCGAACTCCAGATCGAAAGCGGCGGCAAGCGTGAGACGGTGAAGGTGGAAGCTGAAATTCGTCCGCTTAACACAAGCGCGCACTAACGCCCAATCGGGTGCGTTTCTTCCGCAAGGCGGGCCACAATCGATGCGACTCGCCTTGCTCTGCTCACGCTGCAAACAAAAACCGGATGGCCGCCAAAGCCAACGCGAACAGATAGCCATACGCGAAACGGTCGATGCGCAGAACCGCATCTCCACGGCGCGCCCGCCACTTTCCAATGAGCGCCATGCATGCGCCCACAACCAGCGGCGTAGCGATCAAATTAGCAATCCGCCACGCCTCGGGCACGAAGTTGCGTGGAAACGCGAGCAGACTCAGGCCGCCTAAAATTGCTCCAAACAGTGCGTATCCCAATCCGGCCAGCCAGGGATTCGGCTCCCGTCGGAACGGTTCGGCGAACGAGTGAAAACCCAGTTCGATGAGAAACTCACCGACGATCTGGAGCAAGAACTCGCCTATAAGCTCAAACAATGCTTCGAGCATTCAAAGTTTCGGCTTGAACATGAATGAAAGAGCCCGTTCCGAGCATAGGGACGGGCTCTGGTTTTTCACTTGCCGCCAATGCTTTCGAGCGCTTCCCACTTGCCTTTGATGACCTTGTAGATTGTGATCCCGCCGATCTTCAAATCGCCATGCGCGTCATATGCGAGCTGCGGCGTCGTTACGCCTGGCATGTTCGTCGCCGCGAGCGCGGACAGATATTTCGCCGGCTCGACGGAATCGGCCTTCTTCATCGCCGCGATCATCGCCATCGTGCCGTCGTAGGCATAGGGCGAATAGGTGGACGGCTTGGCGCCGAAACGTTTTTCGTACTTCGTCACGTAGGCCGGGCCGCCGGCCATCTGCTCGATCGGCAGGCCCGCCAGCGAGGCGATCACGCCGTCCGCGGCATCGCCCGCGAGCTTGATGAAGTTATCAGTCTTCGACATCTCGCCCGTCATCAGCGTCGCGTCGATGCCGAGCTGTTTCATCTGCTTGACCATCGGCGCGGCCTGCACTTCGGTACCGCCGTAGAAAATCACCTGTGGCTGGCCGCTCTTGAGTTTCGTGAGAATGGCGTTGAAATCCATCGCCTTATCGTTGGTGTATTCACGCGCCACGATTTTGCCGCCCGCTGCCTTCGCCGCTTTTTCGAACTCGTCGGCCAGCCCCTGGCCATAGGCGGTACGGTCGTCGATTACCGCGAGGTTCTTGAAGTTCAGCTTGTCCACCGCGTACTTGCCGATCACCGAGCCTTGCTGCGTGTCGGAGGTCATCATGCGGAAAGCGGTCTTGTAGCCATTCCGGGTGTAAGCCGGCGCGGTCGCCATCGCGATTTCGGGAATGCCGGCCTGGGCGTAGATGCGCGAGGCGGGAATCGTCGTGCCCGAGTTGAAGTGGCCGAGCATGCCTTTGATGCCGGCGTCGACCAGGCGCTGCGCGACCATCGTGGCGGTGCGCGGATCAGCCTGATCGTCTTCCGTCACGAGGACGAACTTGACCTCTTTACCGCCGATCTTCGGCTGCGCGGCATTCGCTTCTTCGAGCGCAAGCAGGATGCCGTTCTGCATATCCTTGCCGTAATGCGCCTGCGGACCGGTCAACGGCGCCGCAAAGCCGATTTTCACCTCGACCGGATCGGCGAGCGCGCCAGCGGAAAACAGCGCGAACGTCAGCGCTGCCAGACAGTGTTTTTTCATCGAAAAGTCTCCTTTTTAGTTCAAATGCGCAGCCCGCATCGGTGGATCAGCCTACCATCATCAAGCTGGCATTGCCGCCGGCTGCGGCAGTATTGGTCGAAATGACGCGCTCAGTGAGCAGGCGTTCAATTGGGTAGCGCCCCGCCGAATCGGGAATATGACATGCAATCAGCTTCCCCGCAGCCTGCGCGAGCTGGCGCTGGAGCGTGCCGAGCGGCTCGGCATCGCCCGCGAACAAGACGGCGTCGGCCTCGGCCGTCGCAATATCCAGAATCCAGTCGATCTGGCGCGCCAGCGGCGCGGGCAGATCTTCCAGGGCGTGACGGTTCTCCGGCGTGCCCGGAATCGCGGCGCGATTGCCGCTTGCGACAACGGCGACCAATTGCGCCGCCAGCCGTTCAGCCTCCCCGCCCAGACACAGCACCCGCCCGCGCGGCAGCAAGGCATGCACATTCGTTTCGCCCGTCGGCCCCGGCAAAACATGCAGACGGCCAACCGGGGGATTCTCGGCCAGATCGCGCGCCCACGCCTGCTCGGGCGAACCCGCGACACCCCACTGCGCGAGCAGATCCAACAACTCGGCCGCTTCACGCCTACAGCGCAGCGTTTCGGCCTCGATTCCGGCCAGCGCGCCGCGTACCTGCAAGCCCGCCGTGCTGACGGACTTGCCCAGATCGCGCAGCCCCTGGTTGCCGCGCACAAGCCGCATCAAAGTCAGCGGCCCACCCGCCTTCGGCCCGGTGCCGGAAAGCCCTTCGCCGCCGAAGGGCTGCACGCCGACCACGGCGCCGATCATGTTGCGGTTGATGTAGATATTACCGACACGCGCGCGGGCGGTGACGGCGGCGATTGTCTCATCGATCCGCGTATGCAGACCCAGCGTCAGGCCGTAGCCCGTCGCATGGATTTCATCGATGAGCCCCGCCAGCATTTCGCGCCGATAGCGCAGCACATGCAGCACAGGCCCGAAGACTTCGCGTTTCAATTCGGCGAGGCTGCCGATCTCGATCAAGCATGGCGCGACGAAGCTGCCGCGCTCGCATTCGGCGGGCAGTAGAACTTGATGCACCGTGTGGCCAAGCGCCTTCATCGCATCGATATGCGCCGTGATCGCATCGCGCGCGCCGCGCTCGATGACCGGGCCGATGTCGGTCGCCAGCCGATCGGGCTGGCCGATGCGCAGTTCGGCCAGCGCGCCCTTGAGCATTTCGATCAAGCGCTCGGCGATTTCTTCCTGCACGCACAGCACGCGCAAGGCCGAACAGCGCTGGCCGGCTGAATCGAAAGCCGAACCGAGCACATCGGCCACGACTTGTTCGAGCAGCGCCGAGGAATCGACGATCATCGCGTTCTGCCCGCCGGTTTCAGCCACCAGCGGGACCGGACTGCCGTCAGACGCCAAGCGCTCGGCAAGGCTCGCCGCGATCAGACGCGCCACTTCGAGCGAGCCGGTAAACATCACGCCGCGCACACGCGCATCCTTAACCAAAGCAGCACCCACGCTTTCGCCGGGGCCCGGCAGCAATTGCAGCGCGCCGGCCGGCAGCCCCGCCTCGCAGAGCAGGCACACCGCCTCGGCCGCGATCAAGGGCGTTTGCTCGGCGGGCTTGGCGAGGACGACATTGCCCGCCGCGAGCGCCGCCGCGATCTGGCCGGTAAAGATCGCGAGCGGGAAGTTCCACGGGCTGATGCAGGCAAGCGGGCCGAGCGGCCGATGCGTTTCATTGGCGAAGCCATGCCGGATCTCGCTCGCATAGAAGCGCAGGAAATCGACCGCCTCGCGCACCTCGCCGAGCGCGTTCGCATAAGTCTTGCCCGCTTCACGCACCGCCAGTCCGATCAACGCATAGCGCTGCGCTTCGAAGCGTTCCGCCGCGCGTTCGAGCAGCGCGGCGCGTGCGGCGGGCGGCGTGGCCCGCCAAATCGGCTGCACGGCCTCGGCTTGCGCCAGGGCGTCGGCAATATCCCGCTCGGTGGCGTCGACGACTCTGCCCACCCCATCGCGCCAATCGGCGGGGTTCACAACCGGATGCGCAAAGCCGCCGCGCAAACCATTACCCAAGCGCGGCGCAGCATGCCAGGTTTGCTGCGCGCTCGCGAGTAGCCCCGCCGAAAGCGATGCGAGCCGCTGTTCGTTCGACAGATCCAAACCCGCGGAGTTAACCCGCACCGCACCGTACAAATCGCGCGGCAGCGGAATCGCCGGATGCGGCGCGCCAAGCGGCACGAGGGCGCCGGCCTCCGCGAGCGGATCGGCAATCAGGGTTTCGATGGCGATCTTCTCGTTGCCGAGCCGATTGATGAAGGAGGTGTTCGCGCCGTTTTCGAGCAGGCGCCGCACCAGATAAGGCAAAAGCGTTGCATGCGAGCCGACCGGCGCATAAATGCGGCAGGGCCGGTTGTACGTGTCCGCGCCGACGATTTCTTCATACAGCGGCTCGCCCATGCCGTGCAAGCATTGGAATTCGTATTGACCGGCGTAGTAGTTCATCCCCGCCATCTGGTAGACCGCGGCAACGGTGTAAGCGTTGTGCGTGGCGAATTGCGGATACACGGCCTCGGGCGCGGCAAGCAGTTGGCGCGCGCAGGCGAGGTAACTCACATCGGTATGCACTTTGCGCGTGAACACCGGATAGCCTTCCAGGCCGTCGACCTGCGCGCGCTTAATCTCGCTATCCCAATACGCGCCCTTGACGAGCCGCACCATGATGCGCCGCTGCGTGCGCCGCGCCAGATCGACGATGAACGCAATCGCGGCCAGCGCGCGCTTCTGGTACGCCTGGACCACGCAGCCGATGCCGTTCCAGCCCGCGAGCTGCGGCTCCTTGCACAGCAGTTCGAGCAAATCGAGCGACAGTTCGAGCCGCTCGGCTTCTTCGGCGTCGATATTGAGGCCGATGTCGTACTGCCGCGCCAGCAGCGTCAGCGCAAACAGACGCGGATACAACTCGGCCAGCACGCGCTCGCGCTGCGCGCGGCCATAACGCGGGTGCAGCGCCGAAAGCTTGACCGAAATCCCCGGCCCGTCGTAAATCCCGCGCCCGCTCGCGGCCCCGCCGATGGCATGGATCGCCTGCTCATACGCCGAGTAATAACGGTCCACATCGGCCGCCGTGAGCGCGGCTTCGCCGAGCATGTCGTAGGAATAGCGGAAGCCCGCGGCCTCGTGCGCACGCGCATGGGCCAGCGCCGCGGCAATCGTTTCGCCGGCGACGAACTGTTCGCCGAGCAGACGCATTGCCATATCGACGCCTTTGCGCACGACGGGTTCGCCGCCTTTCGCCACGAGTTTCGCCAGCGCCGTGCTGAGCCCGTTTTCCGACTGGGTGCCGACAAGCTTTCCGGTAATCAGCAAACCCCAGGTCGTCGCGTTGACAAAGAGCGATTCCGAGCGCCTCAGATGTGCGCCCCAATCAGCGTGGCTCACCTTGTCGCGGATCAGCGCGTCGCGCGTGCCCGCATCGGGAATCCGCAGCAAGGCTTCGGCCAGACACATCAGCGCCACGCCCTCCTGGCTCGACAGATCGAACTCACGCAGCAAACCCTGCACCAAGCCGTCACGCCCGCTGCCCGCTCTTTTTTCGCGCAATTGCTCGGCCAGCGCAAGCGCCATGCGATGCGCCGCAGCCGTCCGCTCCGGCGTCTGGCGCGCTTCGCCAAGCAGATGCGGGAGACATTCGGTTTCAGGGCGCCGATACGCCGCCGTGATCGCGGCGCGCAGCTTGGACTGCGGCTGCACCCCTAGCGCCAGATCGAGGAAGGGCTGCGGCGGCTCGTGCTCGGAATCAGCACCGCCTGCTTCGAGCGTCACGCCCGAGCTATCGTATTCGTGCGGCAGGCCGCTGCGCTCCAGCATGTCGAGATAATGAAAGATCGCCTGCTTAATCAACCAGTGCGGGGTACGATCGATTTTTTGCGCGGCACGGCGGATTCGTTCGCGTGCAGCTTCATCCAACTTGACGCCCAGCGTTGTCGTCGACATGGCTTGCACCAAAGGTTTTCAGGTGCGATCTAGCCTAGAGAAGCCGCCCGAAAGCCGCAACCCAAGTTGCGAAAATGTCTGAAGCGCCCGCGATGCCTTACGCGATTTATCCCACCCTTGCGCTCAACCCACGCCTAGGTTTCTCCAGGGCCGACCCAGTGCCGCCGCGTAATGGGCGCCTGCCAGGTTTCAAGCGCGGCAAGCAAGGTCTCCGGCGTAGCGCCGACTTGCAGAAAGCGCCGATGCTCACCGCTCAAAAACGCCTCGGCGTGCGCATGGTCGAGAAACTCCAGCAAGCCGTCCCAATAGCCCGCGACATTCAGAACGCCGACCGGCTTGGCATGAAAACCGAGTTGCAGCCAGGTCCATACCTCGAACAACTCCTCGAAGGTGCCAATCCCGCCCGGCAGCGCGACAAAGCCATCCGACAACTCGGCCATCTTCGCTTTGCGCGTGTGCATCGAATCGACAACAAGCAATTGAGTCAAATTCCCGTGCGCGACCTCCTTCTCGGCCAGCGCTTCGGGAATCACGCCAATCACCCGGCCGCCGGCCGCGAGCGCCGCGTCCGCTACCGCGCCCATCACGCCGATGCTCGCGCCGCCATAAACAATCCCGATATCCCGCTCGGCCAGCAGACGGCCGAACGCGCGGGCCTGCTCCAGATAAACCGGACGCGCGCCGGAACGCGAACCGCAATAAACACAGAGGGTAGCGAGCTTCATGGTTTTAGTTTTGGACAGAACGCAGAAAGCTTACACCTGGATTGTTACGAGCATGGAGCGCAGCGGCCGAACTGGGCATCTAGCTCCTGAATTAAACCGGCCCGCGAAGCGGGTTCAGCTTGAATGAATTGTCAGGTCCTGCCGCCGCAAGATGACGTTCCCGCAAGAAAAGGAAAAGCGGCAACGCCAATGATGGTCCAACCACGAGACAAGACAATGGCAGCCATAGTCGGCGCATTGCAAGCCTGCGGCCTTCCACAAGTACAAATACAACGACCACAATGCCCGAAACGAGGGCATCAGCCCAAGCGAATGCAGCAATGTGGCTGGAGGTGGCCTGCTGTAACAGGAGCGGTACGTTAAGCCCATGAGCAAAAAGCCATGGAACGAATTGCGAGAGCGGTAAAGCAGCGCCGACCACACAAAGAATGAGGTAGATGATTTGCATGCAGTCTCCTACGGGACCTAACGAACAAGCCAAGCCGCCGCTGTAGGCGGTCGGCTTGAGCGAAAGGTGGACATCACGTTTGCGGTGCACCCAGAGGAAACGTGAGCAAAGTGGTATCGACTGAATCCCAAGAAGGAGCATGGCTGGCGTAGATATTGACCTTTGGATCGAATTCGTTCGGCTCGTCAAGAGTGCCCGCACGAATGCCGATCAAGTTCGGAAACCTCTCAAGCTTGCCAAAGAGTTGTGACCCGCATTGCGGACAAAATCCGCGCCAAATGCGCTTGCCACTCTCCCCATAGGATTCAAAATACTTGACTTCCCCTTCGATCTTGACTGCTTCAACCGGAAAGAGGGCAATCGGCGCATACGGACCGCCAGAAACTTTCTGACAATCGCGGCAGTGGCATTTCAACTGATATACCGGTGGCTGATTGCAGTGATACTGAATAGATTTGCACAAACATTCGCCTTGCATATTTGAATTCCGCTTTCAAAAATTACGTAACTATCCAGTTTAACGGCCAAAGCAATCAACCAGCCAAGCTCGCACTATCAATCACGAAGCGATACTTGACGTCACCCTTGAGCATCCGCTCGTAGGCGTCGTTGATCTGGTCGATGCGGATCAGTTCGATGTCGGCGACGATGCCGTGCTCGGCGCAGAAATCCAGCATCTCCTGGGTTTCGGGGATGCCGCCGATCATCGAGCCGGCAATCGTCTTGCGTTTGTGGATGAGGCTGAAAACGTTGGGCGAAGGGTGCGGCGTGGCTGGCGCGCCTACCAGCGTCAGCGCACCGTCGCGCTTGAGCAGGGCCAGGAACGCTTCGAGGTCGTGCGACGCGGCAACGGTGTCGAGGATGAAGTCGAAGCTGCTGGCGTGGGCGGCCATTTCCCCGCTATTGCGCGAAACCACGACCTCATCGGCGCCCAGCGCCTTGGCCGCCTCGCGCTTGGATTCGGACGTGGTGAATGCCACGACGCGCGCGCCCATCGCATGCGCCAGCTTGATGCCCATGTGGCCCAGACCACCGATGCCGACGACGCCGACCTTCTTGCCCGGCCCCACGTTCCAGTGGCGCAACGGCGAGTAGGTGGTAATGCCCGCGCACAGCAGCGGCGCCACGGCGGCAAGCTGCGCGGCCGGATGCCGGATGCGCAGCACGTAGCGCTCATGCACGACGATTTTTTGCGAATAGCCGCCCTGCGTCCATCCGGGCGCGTCCGGCGTCGGGCCGTTGTAGGTGCCGACCATGCCGTCGCAATAATTTTCCAGCCCCTCTTCACATTCCGCGCAGTGTTTGCAGCTATCGACGATGCAGCCGATGCCCACCAGATCGCCGAGCTTGAACCCTGACACCTGCGGACCAACCGCGGACACCCGCCCGACGATTTCATGACCCGGCACGCACGGAAAATGCGTACCCGCCCATTCAGCGCGCACCTGATGCAAGTCCGAATGGCAAACGCCGCAGAAAGCAATGTCAATCTGCACATCATGCGCACCGGGCGCGCGGCGGTTGATCTTCAAGGGTTCAAGCGGTTTGTCGCCCGCGTAAGCGCCGTAGGCATTGATTTGCATGATGTATTCCTTTGGGTTGGAAGAGGGATATCAGGAGCGATGCAGCAGAAGGCAATTTAATCCTGCTTCGCCGGAAAAACCAGACGGCACAACTTCAGAGGACACCTCAATCTGGATCGCCACCAGCGCATCCTGCCGATTCACCAGCGGCGCAATCTGATCCGGCGAGGCCAGCGTCGCCGCGCACCGGCAGCGCCACGGATCGGCGTTGGCGGGTGGCGGCGTCTATTTCGGCGCGGATGTTTTTCAGAATCGTGGAACGGTCATCACGGTGAAACAGGTTGAAAGTCTCGAACGGAATCAGGCGTCCATCGGGCTGCACCATGTGGACGCAGGATTTCTTCAGCGCGCGAATGTCCAGATTGTTGGCGTCCATGAACTGCACGATCAGCACGCGGAACACGTTTTCGTAATTCAGTTCAACGGGCGCGGCAACCTGCGGCAGGCAGCATAAAAGAGCGGACAGGCAATTGGCCTGGGATTCCGGCGAATGATTGGTCGAAAACAGTTTGAACACCTGCTCCTTGAGGTGCGGATCACGCTCGAAAACAATCGTGCTGGCCGGGCCGGCGAGCAGGGCTTCGGGGCCAAGGTGGCGGGTCAGGGGTTGCACCGTGCCGCCGGTCTTGATCGCATAGGCCATCGCCAGTGTGTCCGGGTTGCATGGCACGGGCACCACGTCGTCGAGCGAAAAAAGGCCGGACTGCTCGGCAATGGCGCGGCGGATCGCGCTGACGGTGAGGCGGTGCGCCGGCGCCGAAAACGCCTCGTTGCGGCCCGCGTCCTGCACCGGCTGAAGGGTGACGCCGCGCACGCAGCGGTATTTCAAGGCGTGCTGAATGATGGCGCCGATTTCGTCATCGTTAACGCCGCGCTTGACGGTCATGACCAAGGTGGTCGAAAGGCCGTGCCGCTCCAGCGCGTCGAGCGCCTGCGCGCGGATGCGGCGCAGATCGGCGCCGCGCAGATGCTGTAGCGCCTCGGGCTTGAAGGAGTCGAATTGCAGATAAATTTCCAGACCGGGCTGATAAGACGCCAGCCGGGCAGCGAAATCCGGCTCCTGCGCAATGCGGATGCCGTTGGTATTGACCATCAAATGTTTGATGGGCCGGCGCCGGGCGGCATCGAGAATCTCGAACAATTGCGGATGCAAGGTTGGCTCGCCGCCGGAAATCTGCACGACGTCCGGCTCGCCCTCGTTGGCGACGATGGCGTCGAGCATGCGCTCTACGCTGTCCAGCGGCTTGTGCGTCAGCCGCTCGGGACCGGATGCGGCATAGCAGGTGGGGCAGCGCAGATTGCAGTGGTCGGTGATCTCCAGCACCGTCAGACAGGAATGCTGCATGTGATCGGGGCACAACCCGCAGTCGTAGGGGCAACCGTATTGCATTTGCGTGTTGAACCGCTGCGGCATCTCGGGCCGCTTGACGTACACCTCACGCGCCAGGCGGTAGTAGTCCTCGTCGTCGCTGATCAATACGCGCTCGGCACCGTGCGCGGGGCACCATTTGTCCATGAAAACCTGTTTGTCCTTGAACAGAATCTTGGCTTCCACCGGGCGCAGGCAGGTGGTGCAGACCGAGCTGGTGGTGTCGTAGAAAAGGTAAGGGCGATTTTTCCTGTTCATGGTTTCCGGGGGAATTGTTGAAGCTGCGGCTGGGCGCGCTGGTTGGCTTGCTCAATGATTTCGGCGCTGTAAGTCTTGGGATCGCACTTTCGGCGCGCCAGCAACCGCCATTTGCATGACTCGATCAGGTCATAGGCTGGAAAATCGGGCTGGGCGTAAAGGGTTGCCAGCCGTTCCATGTAGCGGGGATCACCGCTGCGCGTGCGTTGATACGACCAGTAGGCCGACTCCATCAATGCGTCGGGCGTGGGCATATCTCGGGAGTTGTCCGGCCTGAAGATGAAGTAGTCGCTCAGCCTGCCCTGGGCGCCGGCGCCGCCTTGATCCGCTGCCGCGTAGTAAAGCCGCAGAGCGGTTTGCTCGTCCTTGCCCAGACCGCTACCGTAGTACCCCCTTTGAAACGAAACCCCCAACTCCATCTGCGCGGAAACACCTCCGGCTGCGGCCTGTTTCAAAGTCTGATCCAGATCGGTGATGCTGGGCGGATTTTCGATCCTCGGCACGGGCACACAGGCGCAAAGAGACAATGCCAACAGGCACGGATAAAAAAGACGGCCGGCGCTTCGTTTCATTTGGCGATCTCCTCGCGCAACTGGGTAGTTTTTTGCCGCGCCCGGTTCAGTTCGTCCTTGCTCAAACCGGATTCCAGCCGCCCGGTATTAATGGCATCGTTGGCGAGCGTGAACCAGGCGTAGGCGAGCGCGCGATCCTGCTGCACGCCAAGGCCGCGGTCGTAAAGCTGGCCGAGCTGCATGGCCGCATGTTTGTTGCCGGCGCGCGCCGCCTTTTCGAACCACTGGGCGGCTTCGGCGTCATGGCCGTCGCCGGGAAGCTGGCGCAAGGTCATGCCCAGATGTTCCTGAACGTCCCTGCGGCCGCCTTGCGCGGCGGTTCTCAAAACATTCAGACCAGCCTCGATGTCCTTGGCTTGCCCCCAACTGCCCGAAACCAGCGCATCGCCGAGCATGAGTTGGGCTTCCAGCAGCCCGTTATTGGCCGCCCGGTTCAGCCACTGCCACGCCTGCGCCGGGTCTTTGGCCGCGCCAGCGGTGCCAAAGCGATAGGCCAGCGCCAATTGCAATTGAGCCATGGCATCGTTTTTTTCGGCTGCCGGACGATAGTTGTCGCTGACGGTTTTGTCGCTGCGGGTAGCCACTGTGACGGGGATGGCGCAACCCCAGCCGATGATGCTGGCGGCAATCAGGCCCAGCAACATCATCCGGCTGTCTTTGGCAGGGAGAGAGGTTTTCATGAACAGGTTTCCATTTTGCGCAAAGCCTTGCGCAGCGGCGGCAGGCTCAGCGGCACATAGCACAGCAGCGCCAACAGGCAGGCCCACTGGATGCCGCTGAGTCCCAGAGGATAAACATAAGGCACGGGCTTGAGAAAATCGATGCCCAAACGCCACAGCAGATAGGCGATCAACATCAGCCTGAACATCGCGCCGGGCACAGATTTCAAGCGTGGCTGCCAGCGTTTGAGCAACAGCCAGAGCAGCCCGGCAAAGATGATTTCGTAAAGCTGCGTCGGATGGCGGGGCAAGCCATCGCCGAAGTCGACGCCCCACGGCAGGCTGGTGGGCACGCCATAGGTGCCGTCGTTCAATCCGGCCAGAAAGCAGCCGATCCTGCCGATCATCAAACCGAGCAGAATGGGAAAGACAAACAGATCGCCCGTCGATGACCGATAGCCGCAGAGTTTTTTGCCCAGTTCGACCCCGATCAAACCACCCAGCAGGCCACCAACCATGGATTGACCGCCAAACAGAAAGTCCCGCCACCCGCTGCCATCCGTCCACAGGTGCGGCGCTTCCAGCCAGAACATCAGCTTGTTGCCCACGGACGCGCCGGCGAGGCAACCGAGCAGGACGATGAAGCTCTGGCCGTGGGTGACGGACGGCAGGGCTTGAGCGCGCCGCAGGAAGAAGTAATAGCGCGCACCGATCATCATCGCCGCCGCTTCGAAGAGGGTATGGACGGCGCGCGCGGTGTCAGGGTTTTGAATCGTCAACATGGCTCAGGTTTGAGCCTCAAACGGATTCAGCAGCGCGACGTTGAAATGAAAGGGTAGGCCAAACCTCATTGTGGGTTAGCGCGGACGGGAACCGGTTGAGGCTTTTTACCTCCCCAAAGCCGGTTGCAAAGATATGGAGAGCCTTGGCCGTAACAGTTGTTCGGTCGATAGCTGCTTGTATCAAGAGCATAGCCTTTGCTTTGCATGCATCTCTCGGCTGAGGCAGCCTCGCTTTCGTTGAGGTCATTGGCAAGCCTTGTGTCTTTGTATCCACAGAGCCGCATGTCCTTTTTTACTTCAGCGACCGTAACCCCATTCTTGCGCCATGCCTCGAAAACGTCTTTTGGTGGAGAGTAATCAAGAGAAGCACAACCTGCGAGCAGTGCAACAGCGAAAAGCCTTGGGTCCATAACTTACGATCACCGTTGAGAAAAGCGCCAATGTTACCGTGGGAAACGGCGCCCTCCACACGCGTAACAGCTGCCAAGGATGCGCGCGACTCCGGTAAGCTCTCGTCTTCTTCGAATCAGCCCCAAGAGTTTTTGTCATGGCCCAATACGTTATGTCGATGCTGCGCGTGAACAAGGTCGTTCCGCCCAAGCGTCAGATCATCAAGGACATTTCCCTTTCCTTTTTCCCCGGCGCCAAGATCGGGCTGCTCGGCCTCAACGGCGCGGGCAAGTCGACCGTGCTGCGCATCATGGCCGGCGCGGATAAGGAATACGACGGCGAGGTGCAATGGCAGCCGAATCTGTCGATCGGCTATCTGCCGCAGGAGCCGCAGCTCGACCCGGAAAAAACCGTGCGCGAAGAGGTCGAAGCCGGCCTCGGCGAAGTCATGCAAGCCAAGCAGAAGCTCGAAGAGGTTTACGCCGCCTACGCCGAGCCAGATGCTGATTTCGACAAGCTCGCCGAGTTGCAGGCGAGGTACGAAAACATCATCGCGACTTCGGGCGCGGACCTCGAAACCCAGCTCGAAATCGCCGCCGACGCGCTGCGCCTGCCGCCGTGGGACGCGAAGATCGGCCCGCTCTCGGGCGGCGAGAAGCGCCGCGTCGCGCTGTGCAAGCTACTGCTTTCGAAGCCCGACATGCTGCTGCTCGACGAGCCGACCAACCACCTCGACGCCGAATCGGTGGAATGGCTCGAACAGTTCCTCGTGCGCTTCCCCGGCACCGTCGTCGCCGTCACGCACGACCGCTACTTCCTCGACAACGCGGCGGAGTGGATTCTCGAACTCGACCGTGGCGAGGGCATCCCGTGGAAGGGCAATTACTCATCCTGGCTGGAGCAGAAGGAAAACCGGCTGAAGCAGGAAGAATCGCAGGAATCCGCGCGCCGGAAGGCGCTGCACAAGGAACTCGAATGGGTGCGGCAGAACCCCAAGGCGCGCCAAGCCAAGAGCAAGGCGCGTCTGGCGCGCTACGAGGAAATGGCGAGCGTCGAATACCAGAAGCGCAACGAGACGCAGGAAATCTTCATCCCGCCCGGCGAACGGCTCGGCGACAAGGTGGTCGAGTTCCACAACGTGAGCAAGGGCTTCGGCGATCGCTTGCTGATCGACAACCTGAGCTTCACAATCCCGCCCGGCGCGATCGTCGGCGTGATCGGCCCGAACGGCGCGGGTAAATCGACGCTGTTCCGCATGATTATGGGCAAGGAAAAGCCGGACTCCGGCGAAGTCGTGATCGGGCCGACGGTCAAGCTCGCCGCGGTCGACCAGAGCCGCGAAGGGCTCGCCGACGATAAAACCGTGTTCGAAGCCATCGCCGACGGCGCTGACATCCTCACGGTCGGGCGTTTCGAACTGCCGAGCCGCGCTTATATCGGGCGCTTCAACTTCAAGGGCGGCGACCAGCAGAAGCTCGTCGGCAAACTCTCCGGCGGCGAGCGCGGCCGGCTGCATCTGGCGAAAACGCTGATCGCCGGGGCCAATATGCTGCTGCTCGACGAACCTTCAAACGACCTCGATGTGGAAACGCTGCGCGCGCTCGAAGATGCGCTGCTCGAATTCTCCGGCTGCGTGCTCGTCACCTCGCACGACCGCTGGTTCCTCGACCGCATCGCCACGCACATCCTCGCCGCCGAAGGCGATTCGCAATGGACCTTCTTCAGTGGCAACTACCACGAGTACGAAGAGGACAAGAAGAAACGGCTCGGCGAGGAAGCGGCGAAACCGCATCGGATTCGGTACAAGCCGATCAGCCGTTGAACGTTTGAAAGCCGGCCCAATGGAAAAGCCCCTCAAAACTTTTGAGGGGCTTTTCAGTCCGAATCGATTACTTCACCGAGAACGCCGCACTTCAGCGTAGCGTTTGCATGCGGTAGATCACTCCACCGTCACGCTCTTCGCCAGGTTGCGCGGTTTATCCACGTCGGTGCCGCGCGCGCAGGCGGTGTGGTAGGCGAGCAGTTGCATCGGGGCAACGTGGAGAATCGGCGACAGCGCGCCGTAGTGCTCGGGCATGCGGATCACATGGACGCCGGGGCCGCTTTCGATATGCGTGTCGGCGTCGGCGAAAACATAGAGTTCGCCGCCGCGCGTGCGGACTTCCTGCATATTGCTTTTGAGCTTGTCGACGAGCGTGTCGTTGGGCGCGACGGTGACGACGGGCATTGAGGCGTCGACAAGCGCGAGCGGGCCGTGCTTGAGTTCGCCGGCCGGATAGGCTTCGGCGTGGATATAGGAAATTTCCTTGAGCTTGAGCGCGCCTTCGAGCGCGATCGGGTAGTGCATGCCGCGCCCCAGGAAGAGGGCGTTTTGCTTCTTGGCGAATTCTTCCGACCACGCCATGATCTGCGGTTCGAGCGCGAGCACGGCTTGCAGCGCGACGGGCAGGTGGCGCATGGCTTTGAGATGGGCGGCTTCCTGCTCCGCGCTCAGGTTTCCGCGCACTTTCGCGAGCGCCAGCGTGAGCAGGAACAGGCCCGCAAGCTGCGTGGTGAAAGCCTTGGTCGAAGCGACGCCGATTTCTACACCGGCGCGCGTCACGTAGGCCAGCTTGCATTCGCGCACCATCGCCGAGGTGGAGACGTTGCAGATCGTCAGCGTGTGTTCCATGCCGAGGCTGCGCGCATGTTTGAGCGCGGCAATCGTGTCGGCGGTTTCGCCGGACTGCGAAATCGTGACGACGAGGCTGCGCGGATTCGGCACGCTGTCGCGGTAGCGGTATTCGCTCGCGATTTCGACGTTCGTGGAAATGCGCGCAATCGATTCGAGCCAGTATTTGGCGGTGCAGCCGGCGTAGTAGCTGGTGCCGCAGGCGAGAATCAGAACCGAGTCGATCTGTTTGAAGACTTCTGCGGCCTGCTCGCCGAAGAGGTCCGGCGTGATCGCCTCGACGCCTTGCAGCGTGTCGCCAATCGCGCGCGGCTGTTCGAAAATTTCCTTCTGCATGAAGTGCCGATATGGCCCAAGTTCGGCCGCGCCGCTATAGGCGTGCACGGTGCGGACCGGCCTTTCGGCGCGGACGAAGTTGTCTTTGTTGCTGCGCGCTTCGATCCAGTATTTGCCGAGCTGCAGATCGACGACATCGCCTTCTTCGAGGTAGACGATCTGGTCGGTGACGCCCGCGAGCGCCATCGCGTCCGAAGCAAGGAAGTTTTCGCCCTCGCCGACGCCAAGCACGAGCGGCGAACCTTCGCGCGCGCCGATCACGCGGTGCGGTTCGTCGCGGCAGAACACGGCGATCGCATAAGCGCCCTTGAGCCGCGCGGTGGCGAGTTTGACGGCGGCAAACAGATCGCCATCGTAAAAGTGGTCGATCAGGTGCGCGATGACTTCGGTGTCGGTCTGGCTGTCGAAGGTGTAGCCCTTGGCGCGCAGTTCCTCGCGCAGTTCGGCGTGGTTTTCAATGATGCCGTTGTGCACGAGCGCGATGCGCTCGCGCGAGAACAGCGGGTGGGCGTTATGCACCGCCGGCGCGCCGTGCGTGGCCCAGCGCGTGTGGGCGATGCCGGTGAAGCCTTCGACGTGCTCGGCGCGAACCTGCGCGTCGAGTTCGGCCACGCGCGAGGTGCTGCGCGCACGGCGCAGCGCGCCATCCTGATAAACCGCGACGCCGCAGGAGTCGTAGCCACGGTATTCAAGCCGCTTGAGACCTTCAACCAGAATGGGAACGATATTGCGCTGAGCGACTGCACCGACGATGCCACACATGAAAATTCTCCGGCTGGCGAAATTGAGATGTCGGGAATATAGGCGTACTTGAGCAAAAAACGCTTGCTGTTTTCACGCTCAAATGCAATAAAATTCCACATCACATAGAGATTGAAAAAATATTCCACTAATAGGATGTTTGTGATGGAAAATTCCGAACGACCGCAAAATTCTGTTATGACCGTTGATGCAACCGATCTGCGCATCCTCGCGCAGCTCCAGCGCGACGCTGCATTGACGAACGACGCCCTGGCCGCGCGGGTGCACGTTTCGCCCGCCACGTGTTTGCGGCGGGTGCGGCGGCTGGTCGAGATTGGCGTGATCGAGCGCCGCGTGGCGATTCTGTCGGCGGAACGGCTCGGCGCTGGGCTGACCGGAATCGTTGAAATCACGCTCGACCGGCAGACCACCGAATCCGCACACGACTTCGAACAACACGCGACCGCGGAGGACGCGGTGCAGCAATGCTATCGCGTCACGAGCGGCCCGGATTTCGTGCTGATCGTGCAGGTCGCGGACATGGAGGCGTATCACGCGCTTGCGCATCGTTTGTTCGGCGGCGAAGCGAACGTGCGCAATGTGCGGACTTTCTTCTCGGTGCATCGCGCCAAATTCGTGCCGGCGATCGCTTTGCCGACACAGTAAAACTTGTTGTCATCAACGTGATCGTATAATCGCGCCTCGTCTATTCCCAACGCTTTCCCCCATCTCATGGATATTCTGCTTCTGCTCAAGGCCCTGATTCTCGGCATCGTCGAGGGCTTGACCGAGTTTTTGCCGGTTTCTTCGACCGGCCACCTGATTCTTGTCGGCGGACTGCTGAACTTCAACGACGAGCGCGGCAAACTGTTCGAGATCGTGATTCAGTCCGGCGCGATTCTCGCCGTCGTGTGGGAATACCGGCAGCGGCTGTCCGACGCCGTGACGCATGCGTTCAGCGACCGCCAGGCGCAGCATTTTCTGATCAATCTCGCGATCGCTTTCGTTCCGCTCGCCGCGCTCGGCCTGCTTTTCGGCAAGGCCATCAAAGCACATTTGTTCAATGCGCCAACGGTGGCGACGACCTTCATCCTCGGCGGCTTCATCATTCTTTGGGCCGAACAGCGCCAGAAAACCACCGTGCGCGTCGAAGTGGTCGAGCGGATGAGCTACCTCGACGCCCTGAAACTCGGCATCGCCCAGGCATTCGCATTGATTCCCGGCACTTCGCGTTCGGGCGCGACGATCATCGGCGGGATGCTGTTCGGGCTCTCGCGCCGGGCCGCGACGGAGTTTTCATTCTTTCTCGCCGTCCCGACGCTTATCATCGCCTCGCTTTACCAGCTCTACAAAGAGCGCGCGCTGCTTTCGGCCGACGATCTGGGCATGTGGGCGGTCGGTTTCCTGGCCGCCTTCGCTTCCGCCTTCCTCTGTGTGCGCTGGCTGCTGCGCTATATCATGACGCACGACTTCAAGATCTTTGCCTGGTATCGCATCGCGTTCGGCCTGTTGATTCTGCTGACCTGGCAAATGGGCTGGATCGATTGGGTCGATAACTGAGCGTTCCACACCCGCAATGATTCTTTACCTGCACGGCTTCCGTTCCGCGCCGGCTTCCAGCAAGGCGCGGACGCTCGCCGCACGGATGACGGAGCTTGGGCTGGCCGACCGCTTCTGGTGCGAGCAGCTATCGTATGAACCCGCGCACGCGATTGCCCAGGTCGAAGCACAAATTGCCCGCGCGGCGACGCCGCCGGTGCTCGTCGGCAGTTCGCTCGGCGGTTTCTATGCGACATGGCTGGCCGAGCGTCACGACCTGCGCGCAGTGCTCGTCAATCCGGCCGTGTTTAACGACGGTTTCGACGCCGAGCCCTTCCTCGGCGAGCACGCAAACCTGTATACCGGCGAACGTTTCGAATTCACGCCGGAGCATGCCCGGCAGATTTTCGATCTGCGCCTGACGCGGATCGCAAACCCCGCGCGTTTCTGGCTGCTCGCCGAAGAGGACGACGAAGTGCTGGACACGCGCATCGCGGTGGCGCATTTCGCCGGCGCGCGGCAAACGATTCTTGCCGGGGGCGATCACTCCTTCACGCGTTGGGATGACTACGTTGATTCGGTGATCCGTTTCGCCGGCCTGCTGCCTTGAGCGTGCCGATCGACCGGCGCGGCGCTTGGTGCGCGCTGACTGCTTTTTTCATCTGGGGCGTTTCGCCGCTGTTCTTCAAGGCGCTTGCCTGGCTGCCCGCGCTTGAAATCGTCGCGCACCGCGTCCTCTGGTCGGTGCCCTTGCTCGCGCTGTGGATCGGCTGGCGGCAAGGCTTCGGCGTCGCGGCGGGCGTATTTTCCCGGCCGCGCCTGCTCGCCTTGCTGTGTTTGACGACCATGCTGACGGGATGCAACTGGCTGCTCTATGTTTGGGCGATCGTAAGCGGGCATACGGTCGAAGCGAGCCTCGGCTATTTCATCAATCCGCTTTTCAACGTCGCGCTGGGCGCTCTGGTGCTGGGCGAACGGCTGCGGCGATTGCAGTGGTGCGCGGTCACTCTGGCCGCGACAGGCGTGATTGCGCGTGTCGCCCTCCTGGGCCATTTGCCCTGGATTGCGCTGGGACTGGCCGGCACTTTCGGGCTGTATGGCTTGTTGCGCAAGCGCGCGCCGATCGATTCGGTCAATGGCCTGTTTGTCGAAACGCTGCTTGCGCTGCCGTTTGCGGCAGGGTTTCTCGCCTGGTCGGCCAGCCAACATCAATTGCATGGCGGCGGCCGGGGCTGGGGCTTGTTGCTGATTCCCCTGGCGGGGTTGGTTACGACGGTGCCGCTCGCCCTGTTCGCGGAAGGCGTGCGCCGCCTGCCGCTGTCAACGCTGGGCCTCCTGCAATATCTCGCGCCGACGCTGCAATTCGTGTGCGCCGTGCTGATCTTTCACGAAGCGTTCAGCATCGGACAGCTCGGCAGTTTCGCCTTGATCTGGACCGGCCTGGCGCTCTATTCCTGGGATGCCTGGCGTACGCTTCCGCGCGTTGCTTGAGCATGTCACTCGTTATAATGTGTGGTTTGCCACATTCCCTACAGCTATGCATGTGATGTTCGAAGAGGATGGCGTTTTTAAGACCGGAACCATCCTGACTCAGTCCGACGCGTCGCTACAGGTCGAAACGCCGCACGGTAAACGGCTCAAACTCAAGAGCGCGAATGTACTGCTGCGCTTCGATTCGCCCGCCGCGAGCGAGCTTCTGCCGCGCGCCGAAAACGAAGTGCAGGGGCTGGAAACCGAATTCCTCTACGAAGTGTGCGGCGATGCGGAATTCGGTTTCGAAGAGCTGGCGGCCGATTATTTCGGACACACTCCGAACCCGGTCGAAGCGACCGCGCTGTTGCTCAAGCTGCATGCCGCGCCGATCTGGTTTCACCGCAAAGGACGCGGCCGTTTCCGCAAAGCGCCGCCCGAAATCCTCCAGGCGGCGCTGGCAGGGCTCGAAAAGAAGCGCCAGCAGCAGGAAACCGTCGAACGTCTCGCCGCCGAGCTGGCCGCGGGGAGCTTGCCGGCCGAAGTCGCGGCGATCCTGCCGCAATTGCTGACCAAACCCGACCGCAACCGGCTCGAAACCAAAGCCGTCGAAATGGCGTGCGAAACGAGCGGCAAAAACTTGCCGCAATTGCTGCTCGCCTGCGGCGCGTTTGATTCGGCTTACGCCTATCACCGCGCACGTTTCCTCTCGGAACACTTTCCCGAAGGCACGGGCTTCCCCGAGCTGGCGTTTCCCGCGCTGCCGGAAGACCTGCCGCGCGCCGAAGTGCGGGCTTTTTCGATCGATGACGCCACGACGACCGAAATCGACGATGCACTTTCCCTCACCCCGCGCACCGACGGCGGCTGGCGGATCGGCATTCATATCGCGGCGCCGGGCTTGGGGATTCCGCCCGGCTCACCGCTCGACGCCGTGGCGCGCAAACGGCTCTCGACCGTATATATGCCGGGCGAAAAAATCACGATGCTGCCCGACGCGGTAGTCGAGCGCTTCACCTTGAGCGGCGGGCGCGATTGCCCGGCGCTTTCGCTGTATGTGGACATCCGCGCCGACTATTCAATCATCGGCTACGAAAACCGGATCGAAAACGTTCCCGTCGTCGCTAATCTGCGCCATCACGACATCGAGCCCTTGTTCAACGAAGAAACGCTCGCAAACGGCTTGGCGGAATTCACCTGGCGCGACGAACTGGTCCGGCTGTGGGAATTCGCCTGCGTGCTCGAAGCCGGGCGCGGCAAACCGTCTGCGAACGCGACAAGCTTCGATTTCAACTTCTACGTCGACTGGTCGGCGCAGACGGCCGACGGTCCGGGCCGTGTCAGCATCGAGCGGCGTCCGCGCGGCTCGCCGCTCGACAAACTCGTCGCCGAGTTGATGATTCTGGCCAACAACACCTGGGGCCGCGCGCTGTCCAAAGCCGGCATTCCCGGCATCTACCGTGCCCAGACCGGCGGCCGCGTGCGCATGACGACGGCCGCCGCGCCACACGAAGGACTCGGCGTCGATTGTTACGCCTGGTCCACCTCGCCCTTGCGCCGTCATGTAGACCTCATCAACCAGCGCCAGCTGATCGCGCTGATACGTGGCGAACCCGCGCCGTTCGCACGTGGCTCGGCGGAGCTCGCGGCGGCGATGAACGATTTCGAAATCACCTATGCGGCCTATGCCGACCATCAACGCCAGATGGAACGTTATTGGTGCCTGCGCTGGCTGCGCCAGCAAAGCGATTTGACGCCGACCGCGCAGGTGCTGCGCGAAAGTCTCGTCCGCCTCGACGAGATTCCCCTCGTCCAGCGCCTGCCCTCGCTGCCGCCGCTCGACCCCGGTACGCGGGTGCGGCTGGCCGTCGAAGGCTTCGACGATCTGGCCATCGAAGCGCAAATGCGCTATCTCGAAACGCTGGATGCCAATTCGCGGCAAGGAAACCCCAGCCCTGAGTCTGAGGCGGCTCGCGAAACCGATGTCGATGAGGCTTAACCACGAGTTTTGTGGCGAAGAAGCCTCAAGCTTCAGCTTGAGGTGATTCACAGCGTTTCAGCAGGTAAACTTTAGCCGCAATGCCATCTTCGAAATCCCCCCCCCACGCAAACGATACGTCTCGCAGCAAGCGTGCGACAGGCTCGCGCACAACCCGGCCCGCGGCAAAGTCCCGCATGCCGCAGCCGCAGGAGGCGGTTAAAGCCTATCAGCCGGATAGCGCGGCAGTGCACCAAGCGCCGCCCGCGGCGCAAACGGATTCGGCCAAGCGGCGCTATTTGAAGTTGCCTCCGCCCGGACGGCGCATCGGCAGCCCCGATTTGTTTTGGACCGCCTGCGTTTTCTCCCTCCTGCTGCATGTGTTTCTGCTCTTTGTGCCGATTGTCGCGCCGGAGAGCAAATCCAAGCCTAACCGCGATCGGGGGCTGGATGTCGTGCTGGTCAACGCCAAGCACGCCCGCGCGCCACAAGACCCGCAGGTGCTCGCGCAAGCGAATCTGGATGGCGGCGGCAATGTGGAGCAGGATAGAAAACCGACCACGCCCTTACCGCCGCAAGAGCAGACAACGGAAGGCAACGCCCTGCTTGAAGCGAAGCGGCGTGTCGAGCAACTCGAAGCGCGCCAGCGTGAACTTCTCGTTCAATCTCAAACTTTGCGCGCAGCGCAGGTCGATCAGGGCAAAAAAGAAGAGGCCGCTGAAGCCGAGCCGGTACACGGCCTGGATCTTCTCGACAGCGCGCGCGCGATGGCCCGCCAGCAGGCGATCGTCGACAAAGCCTTGGACGACTACGCCAAGCGGCCGCGCAAAATGTTCGTCGCCCCGCGCGCGGCCGAGTATCGCTTCGCCCAGTATGTCGAGGACTGGCGGCACAAGGTCGAGCGGATCGGTACGCTGAATTTCCCCAAGGCCGCCAACGGCACCCGGCTGTATGGCAGCGTCGGCATCTATCTTGAAATCTACCAGGACGGCACGCTCTACATCGACCCGGAAATCCGCCAGAGTTCCGGCAATCCCGAGCTTGATCGCGCCGCGCTGCGCATCCTCCAGCTTGCCGCGCCCTTCGCGCCGTTCCCGCCGGAAATCCGCAAGGACGCTCAAGTCCTGCAAATCTACCGGCGCTGGAATTTCGAAAAGGGCGAAACCTTGACCTCGGTCGGCCAGAATAAGCAATAGTCGCAGCCTTATTTTTTTGGCGGTATGCTCGGCGGATTCGAATCCCCCGCCTCAAGCCGCCATGGACCGCTACGCCGTTTTCGGAAACCCGATCGCCCACAGCAAATCTCCGTTCATCCATACCCGTTTCGCCGCCCAAACCGGCGAGGCGATCAGCTATGAAGCCTTGCTCGCGCCGCTCGACGGTTTCGCCCAGGCCGTTGCAGCATTTCGCACCGCTGGCGGGCGCGGCGCCAACGTCACCGTCCCGTTCAAGCTTGAAGCGTTTTCCCTCGCGAATCGCCGTTCTGCACGAGCCGAAGCGGCGGGCGCCGCGAATACCTTGATCTTCGACGACGATGGCATCGCCGCCGACAACACTGACGGCATCGGCCTCGTGCGCGATCTGGCCTATCTGGGCTGCGAATTGGCGGGGCGGCGTATTTTGCTGCTCGGCGCGGGCGGCGCGGCGCGCGGCGCGATCCTGCCGCTGTGCGAAGCCGTGCCCGCCGAACTGGTCATCGCGAACCGCACGGCGGAAAAAGCCGAGGCATTGGCGCAACAATTCTCACCCATCGCGCCCGGCATCGCCGCGTGCGGTTTCGACGCATTGGCCGGGCGCAGCTTCGACATCGTCATCAACGCCACCTCGGCCTCGCTCTCGGGCGCCGCGCCGGCGCTGCCGAATAGCGTCTATGCCCCGAACGCCTTCGCTTACGACATGATGTATGGGCGCGACGAAACCGCCTTCCTGGCCGCCGCGCGCGCCCAGGGCGCGAGCCGGCTCGCCGACGGACTCGGCATGCTCGTCGAACAGGCCGCCGAAAGCTTCTTCCTCTGGCGCGGCAAACGCCCCGCAACCGAGCCGGTCCGGCAAGCCCTGCGCGCCTTGCTGGCGGAAGCGCGATGAAACTCCTGCGCTGGCTCAAGTGGGGCCTGTTCGCACTTGTTTTGTTGGTGCTCGTTTACCAGCTTTGGATTTTCGGCCATGTGCTCGCATGGCGCTCGATCGACCCCGGTACCACCCGCTTCATGGAACTGCGCCTGGCCGAATTGCGCGAGAAAGACCCCAAAGCCGAACTGCACCACCACTGGGTGCCGTACTCGCGGATTTCGGACAACCTCAAGCGCGCCGTGGTCGCCGCTGAGGACGATAAGTTCGTCGATCACGACGGTTTCGATTGGGACGCGATCCAGAAAGCGATGGAAAAAAACCAGCAACGCATCCAGCGTGGCAAGCCAGTCCGCGGTGGTTCAACCATCAGCCAGCAACTCGCGAAAAATCTTTTCCTCTCGCCCACGCGCAGTTATCTGCGCAAGGCCCAGGAGGCCGTGATTACCGTGATGATCGAAACGCTGTGGGACAAGCGGCGCATCCTTGAGGTCTACCTCAACGTCGTTGAATGGGGTAACGGCGTTTTCGGCGCCGAGGCCGCGGCGCAGCATTATTTTGGCATTCCGGCCGCGAAGCTTTCGGCGGCCCAGGCCGCGCATCTCGCCGTGATGCTGCCGAACCCGCGCAAATACGAAAAACAATACGGCCCTTGGCTCGCCGCGCATGCCGCGCGGATCCAGCAGCGCATGCAGTATTCGGATGTGCCCTAATCTTCCGCGGAAAAGGAATAATCATCCCCGCTTTTAAACCGTTCCCCAGCAACACCCGCCTTCGAGGAGATATTCATGATCGTTTTTATCACCGGCGCTAGCGCCGGTTTCGGCGCCGTGATTGCGCGGCAATTCGTGGCCGCGGGACATCGCGTCGTGATCAGCGGTCGACGCGCCGAGCGCCTAGAGGCGCTGCGCAACGAACTCGGCGCGGATCGTGTGCATGCGTTGCAATTCGATGTGCGCGAGCGCGCCCAGGTCGAACACGCCATCGCAAGCCTGCCGGCCGATTTCGCCGCGATCGATGTGCTGGTCAACAACGCCGGCCTCGCGCTCGGTCTCGAACCCGCGCAACGGGCCGTGCTCGACGACTGGGACGCGATGATCGACACCAACACCAAAGGTCTGGTCTACATGACGCGCGCGTTGCTGCCCGGCATGGTGGCGCGCAAGCGCGGCCATGTCATCAACATCGGCTCGGTCGCGGGCAGTTGGCCCTATCAAGGCGGCAATGTTTATGGGGCCACAAAGGCTTTCGTGCGCCAGTTTTCGCTCAATCTGCGCACCGACCTTGCAGGTACTCAAGTGCGCGTGACGAACATCGAACCCGGCATGGTCGGCGGCACCGAATTCTCGAATGTCCGCTTCAAGGGCGACGACGCGCGCGCCGCGCAGGTGTATGAGGGCGTGCAGGCGCTGACGCCCGAAGACGTTTCCGAAGCCGTGTTCTGGGTCGCCAACCTGCCCGCACATGTCAACATCAATACGCTTGAGATGATGCCCGTCGCGCAAAGCTACGCCGGGCTTTCCGTGACGCGCGCAGCGCCTTGAGCATTTGCTACCATCGGCGTCAATCCGCTTTCTGGTTTTTCGCGCATGACTTACAACGAATCCTCCTTCCGCGTCCTCAAGGGGCTTGAGCCGGTGCGCAGCCGGCCCGGCATGTACACCCGCACCGACTCGCCCGCGCACATCATCCAGGAAGTCATCGACAACGCCGCCGACGAAGCGCTCGCGGGCCACGCCAAGCGGATGCATGTGGCCGTGTTCCGCGACGGTTCGGTCGCCGTTAGCGATGATGGCCGCGGCATTCCGGTCGGCCTGCATCCGACCGAAGGCGTGCCGGTCGTCGTGCTCGCCTACACCGTGCTGCATGCGGGCGGCAAGTTCGATAAAACCTCGGGCGCTTCGGCCTACGCATTTTCCGGCGGGCTGCACGGCGTCGGCGTGGCGGTGACGACAGCCTTGTCGACGCGCGTCGAAGTCGAGGTGCGGCGCGAGGGCAAGGTCTGGAACATCGCATTCGCCAACGGTGGGCGCGAAATCGGCGCGCTCGTCGAAGGCGGCTCGTGCGGCAAACAGAGCGGCACCCGCGTGCGCATCTGGCCCGACCCGCAATACTTCGACGCACCGCGCGCCGCGCTGGCCGAGATCGAACGGCTGCTGCGCTCCAAGGCCGTGCTGTTGCCTGGGGTGACGGTCACCCTGGAGGTCGAACAAGCCGACGGCAGCCACACAAAAACCGAATGGCGCTATGCCGACGGTCTGACCGGCTATTTGCGCGAAATGGCCGGCGGCGCTGAGCCGCTCGCGCCGATTTTCGCCGGCGAAAAATACGCGGGCCAGGATGAGGACTTCACCTCCGGCGAAGGCGCGGCCTGGGCCTTCGCGTGGTTCGACGGTTTCGCGGGCGGCGAAAGCTATGTGAACCTGATCCCGACGGTCAACGGCGGTACGCACGAATCCGGCCTGCGCGGCGGCGTGTTCGAAGCCGTCAAATCCTTCGTCGAACACCACGCGCTGCTGCCGCGCGGCGTCAAACTACAACAGGAAGACGTGTGCGGCAAAATGAGTTTCCTGCTCTCCGCGCGCCTGCTCGACCCGCAGTTCCAGGGGCAGGTGAAGGAAAAACTCAACTCGCGTGAGGCGGTGAAACTCGTCGCGACGATGGTCATGCCCTTGTTCGAAGCCTGGCTCAATCAGAACGTCGAACAGGGCAAAGCGATCGCCGAACTCGCGATCAAGCAGGCGCAAAGCCGCCTGAAGAACGCCCAGAAGGTCGAGAAGAAAAAGACCTCGGGCGTCGCCGTGCTGCCCGGCAAGCTCGCCGATTGCGAGAGCGAGGACATCCACGACAACGAGCTTTACCTCGTTGAAGGCGATTCTGCCGGTGGCTCGGCCAAGCTCGCGCGCTCGCGCGAAACCCAGGCGATCCTGCCGCTGCGCGGCAAAGTGCAGAACGCGTGGGAAATCGACCCGGACCGGCTATTCGCCAACGCCGAAATCCACGATATCGCCGTCGCGCTCGGCGTCGACCCGCATGCGCCCAATGCGCCCGAATCGGTGCTCGCCAACCTGCGCTACGGCAAGCTCATCATCATGGCCGATGCCGACGTCGACGGCTCGCACATCCAGACGCTGCTGCTCACGCTGTTCCTGCGCCACTTCCCGGTGCTCGTCGCGCGCGGCCATGTTTACGTCGCGCTGCCGCCGCTCTACCGCGTCGATGTGCCCGCCTCCGGCAAAAAGCGTCCGGCACGCAGGCTCTACTGCCTCGACGAACGCGAACTCGCCTCCGTGCGCGACCGCCTCGCCAAAGAAGGCGTGAGGATCGAATCGCTCGAAATCGGCCGATTCAAGGGCCTCGGCGAAATGAACCCCGAACAACTCAAGGAAACCGCAATGGACCCCGCCACGCGCCGCGTGCTGCCGGTAACTTTGGACGACATTGCGGCGAGCGAAACGCGCGAGTTGTTCGACCTGTTGATGGGCAAGGGCGAGGCTTCGGGACGGCGCGCGTGGATGGAGGCGAAGGGGAATTTGGTGGAAGCGGATCTTTAAAAATCCTTTTGCAATAGGAGAAAAACCCCTTATGACCCGCCGTATCGCGCTTGCTCTCACCGGAGCCTCCGGTATGCCCTACGGCATTCGCTTGCTCGAATGCCTGCTCGCGGTTGGCATCCGTGTGGAACTGCTCTATTCCCAGGTCGCGCAAATCGTCGCACGCCAGGAAATGGGTTTGGATTTACCCGGCCGCGCGGCGGACGCGCAAGCGGCTTTCAGCGAGCGTTTCAACGCCGCGCCGGAGCAGTTGAAAGTCTATGGCCGCGAGGAATGGTTCGCGCCGCTTGCCTCGGGCTCGAATCCGCCCGATGCGATGGTGATCTGCCCGTGCACGATGGGCACACTGGCGGCGATTGCGGCGGGCCTGTCGTCAAACCTGATCGAGCGCGCGGCCGACGTCTGCCTCAAGGAGCGCCGGCCTCTTGTACTCGTACCGCGCGAAACGCCGTTCTCGACGCTACATCTGGAAAACATGCTGCGGCTTTCGCGCATGGGTGTCGTGATTCTGCCGCCCTCGCCGGGGTTCTATACGCATCCGCAAAGCGTGCAGGACATGGTCGATTTCGTCGTCGCGCGCGTGCTCGACCAGATCGGCGTGCCGAATACGCTGATACCGCGCTGGGGCGAAGTTCCACCCACGGAGGAAATATAAAAAAACCTTCTATTTGCCATGTGTCGGCAGCATCGCGCCGCACATAAAACCGCTCATTGACACACGCATTGCCTGGAGCAATCAAGCCGAATCAGTTCTTAGGATTCGCGCCGGTTGGATTGCTCAGCTCGATAAAACGCTGACGATCTTCCTCGAAGCGGCTGCGCATCGCATCGGCTTCACGCTGTTTTTGCGCAATCACGTTGCGCAAGGCGCCAAGTTCGGAGGCATTGGCAGCAATGTCCTCTTCGATGCCGCGTGGCGTCGGCTTGCCTTTGAGTGCCGCGACCTGGTTATTCAGCGCCACCTGTTCTTCAACAAGCACTTTCTCGCGCGCTTTGAGTGTGCTGATTTCCTTCTCGGCGCCCCGCATGGCGGTATTGCGCCGCTCTTCAATCTCTGAAACCGAGGCATAACTTTCAAGCAAGACTTTATCGCGGCGGCGGCGCTCGGCCACGCGCGCATCCGCCTCGCGCTTAGCCCTGTCTTCGGCCTCTTTGCGTTGGCGCTCTTCAGCCGTCAGTGGCGCTTCGACCTCACGCACCGTCTGGCCACTACGCGAAAGCACTTTGTAGGCTCGGTTGTAACACTGCTGCGGCAAAGTGTCGCCGCACACCCGGCGGCCACTGCCGTCTTCACAACAATAAATAAGCATTTCTGCCCGCGCGGCAACGCTTCCAAGCAAGGCAAGAACGATCAGAGCAACACGCTCAATTCGCATCCGTCACTCCCCACTGCCGTTGATATGCCTGGACGGCCTCGCGATAGCGCATCAGATCGGAATTGCTACCGAGATAGTCGATCAAATCGAGCAGCGTTGCGACGGCGACGACAGGAATGCCAAATCGTTCGCGCACTTCTTGCACCGCCGAACGCGCATCGGTGCCGCGTTCCATCCGATCCAAGGCGATCACGGCACCCGCCGGTTGCGCGCCTTGCGCATGGATGATTTCGACCGATTCCCGCACCGATGTGCCGGCGGAAATCACATCGTCGAGAATCAGAACCTTCCCTGTAAGCGGCGCGCCGACAAGCGTGCCGCCTTCGCCGTGGTCCTTGGCTTCTTTGCGGTTGAAACAGAAAGGCAGATTGCGGCCGCGTTCGGCCAAGCGAATTGCGGTTCCCGCCACCAGCGGAATACCCTTGTAGGCGGGCCCGAACAGCGTGTCGAATACAATTCCAGAGGCTAGAATCGCTTCGGCATAGTAGCCGCACAGCCGCCCGAACGACATGCCGTCGTCGAACAGGGCCGAATTGAAGAAGTAAGGCGAAAGACGACCCGCCTTGGTCTTGAATTCACCAAATCGAAGCACGCCCTTGGCAACGGAAAGGGCAAGGAAATCACGGCTAAAATCCACGGCTGTCATGTCTCACCGCGCCAAATTCGGCGCAAAAGAAGGTTTTTCAGAGATTTTAGAAGGATTAGAGGCTCGCTGGATGTTACGCGTCATCACTCTCAACCTCAATGGCATTCGCTCAGCTGCAAGCAAGGGCTTTTATGAATGGTTGGCAAGGCAACAAGCCGACATTGTTTGCTTGCAAGAAATCAAAGCCCACGAAGCCGATCTGGCCCCCGCTCTGCGCGCCCCGGAAGGCTGGCATGCGCGTTTTCACTGTGCCGAGAAAAAGGGCTATAGCGGCGTGGCGATACTTTCGCGCACGCCACCGGATGAGTGGCGCGTCGGGCTCGGCTGTACCGAATTCGATGCGGAAGGCCGCTATTTGCAGGCCGATTACGCGACACCAGAGGGGCCGTTATCGGTTATCTCGCTCTACCTGCCCTCGGGTTCCAGCTCGGAAGAACGACAGGCCGCGAAATTCCGCTTCATGGATCGGTTCCTGCCCCATATGGCCACGCTACGCGCAGGGGGCCGGGAAGTCATCGTCTGCGGAGACTGGAACATCGCTCACCGCGCGGTAGACCTCAAAAATTGGCGTTCGAACCAGAAAAATTCCGGCTTTTTGCCGGAAGAACGGGCTTGGCTTTCGCGGCTGTTCGATGAGCAAGGCTGGGTTGACGTTTACCGTCGGCTGGAGCCGGACACCACCGACGCCTGCTACACTTGGTGGTCCAACCGGGGCCAAGCCTGGGCAAAGAACGTCGGCTGGCGCCTGGACTATCAAATCGCAACATCCGGTATCGCGGCCCGCGCAAAACGCACGGCTGTTTATAAAGATCAACGCTTTTCAGATCATGCCCCGCTTACTGTCGACTATGAGTGGGTCTAAGCTTGCCGCGATGTTTCCGGCACGCTAAGCTCAAATACCCTTGCGGAGCTTGCTTCCCTTCTCCGCAGTTTTAATCCGATCAATCAGTCAGGAGGCAAGTTATGAGTGAACACCTTCAATCATCGCGCGACAAGATGGTCTCTGATGTCAAGGTCGTCATCGACGACGCACAAGAGTTGCTCAAGCTCACCGCAGGTGAAACGAGCGGCAAGCTGGCCGAAGTACGCACGCGCTTGGGCACACGCCTTGCTTCTGCCAAGGAACGTCTCATAGATGTCGAACGTGCGATGGTCGAAAAAAGCAAAGTGGCCGCCAAGGCGACCGATGCGTATGTGCATGATCATCCGTGGCAATCGGTCGGCGTCGCCGCCGGTGTCGGTTTCCTGATCGGTCTGTTGGTCGGCCGTCGTTAAGCCATGGACGCGAACGAGGCGCAAGGCATTGCCGATCGCCTGCGCCGGTTAGCCGACAATGCGCTGGAAACGGTGCAGAATCGGCTAGCTTTGCTCACGGTCGAAGTTCAAAGCGAAGCCATCCGCGTTGGGGCGGCCTTATTCAATATCGTGCTCGCGGCACTATTTGCGGGCTTTGGCATATTGGCGGTCGTCATTTTCCTGACGGTTTACTTCTGGGACTCGCATCGTTTACTGACTTTGGGGCTGGATGCGGCATTCTTTCTTATCCTCGCAGCTTGGACAGGAAACAAGGCACGCAGCCGCTTTCTGCGCGACAAGCATCTGTTCGAGGACAGCATCGCAAATATTGAACGCGACCGCGCGGCGTTACGGGACAGGGACACGTGAAAACCCTGCGCGAGCGCGAAGTCCTGTTAACCGAACACAGACGCGCCCTTACCAGGCGTGCCGATGAGTTGCGGGCGGAGTCCACACGCTTGCTGCAAGGATTCAGTTCGGTGTTCGGATTCGCCGATCGCGCGGCCGGGGCGTTGAACTGGACACGGCGTCACGCGCCCGAGATTGCCGGGGTCCTCTTTTTCACCCTCGCATTGCGCAAACCCAAGCAGATCATCCGCAGCGTGGCGCGGGCCTGGTCGGCGTGGCAGATCTACCAGAATCTCCGTCGCCGCGTTGAACAAGTCGCCGCTTATTTCAAATAAGCAGGCTCTTAGCCTGCTTCACGCGGGCCTTGCAAACGAAAATACATCGCCACAAAGACCGCCGCACTGCATGCCCCCGCCACGGCGTCGATCAACGCAATCCCAATCGCCACCCACGCATCTCCGGCGGCTTCGCCCAACAAGGCGCGCCCGCCCCAGCCGGCCAACTGTTCGAGCATGGTAAGCAAGGTCGCATAGGCGAAAAACGGCCACAGCACCGGCACCGCCAATTCCAGGACTTTGCGCAGCGCGCGCGGGGCCGATAAGCGCTCGTACAGCATCGGCACAGGCACGACGCCGCCAAATGCCAAGACCAGGAGCAGGACCGGCAAGGCAAAGGCGCCCAATGCGGGAACGACGCTCAAAACAAAAGCCACGAGCAGCAATAACAGCATGCAGACTTGGCTCAGCGCATCGACGCGCAGTTGTGTGAGCGACCAACGCGCGCCAGGGTGACGACTCGTCAGCACGGCATACATCGCCGCCGTCTCCAAGGTGCGCAGCAGCAGCGTCAGCACAAAGGGGATCGATAGTTTGCCCGGCAGATCAGCATCACCGGGCCACACGGCTTGCATAAGACCTTGCAAGAGCGCCGAAACGCCCGCAATGAGCGACAGCGGCAGCCAGCCGCGCTGGAGCAGTTCGAAGCCCTCGGCAAAAAACAAGCGTGCGGAAAACTGCTGCAAAGCAGTCCTTTCGTTTTGTCGGGTATCTCTCACTCTACAGGTACCCAGCTTGGCTTACGGCGCTCCAGGAAAGCCGCCATGCCTTCGCGCCCATCGTGGCTCGCGCGAATCTCGGCCAAGGTGCGCGCAGTCTCGTTGATCAACTCGGGCGAAAGCGGGGTGCCTTCGAGTTCCCGCATGAGATCTTTGACGATTGCCTGCGCATGCGGCCCACCTTGCAATAGCATATTGGTAACGCGGGCAACTTCGGTATCGAGCGCATCCTCGACCACGACCTCATGCAATAAGCCGAATTGCTTTGCATCGCGGGCCGAAAACCGCTCGCCCGTCAGCACCAGACGGCGCGCCTGACGCGCGCCAATTGCGGCGATCACATAGGGCGTGATCGTCGCGGCAGCCAAACCCAAGCGGACTTCTGTCAACGCAAACTGTGCGCTCGCGACACCGATGGCGATATCGCAGGCTGCGATCAAACCGATGCCGCCGCCATAAGCCGGCCCTTGCACACGGGCAATAACAGGCTTGCTTGATGTGGCGATCGCATAAAGCAAAGCCGCAAGCTGACGCGCATCCTGCTCGTTGGCATCACCATCGAGCGTTGCAGCGCGTTTCATCCAGTCGAGATCGGCGCCCGCGCAAAAACTCGGACCATCGGAGCCGATCACGATCACACGCACGCCCGGGTCTTCCTGAAGTTGATCGATCGCCTTGTGGAGATCGTGGATCAGGCGCTCATCAAGCGCATTGTGACGCTCCGGCCGATGGAGCCAAACACGGGCGACTGCCCGCGCATAGCTGATTTGGACAACTTCTTCACTCATTGTTTTTCACCCTGGATGCGGAAGACCTCGAAACATGCTGGAGAGGAGTCCGCGCTTTGTTCCGGTATTGGTTTGCAATGTTGCGCCACGTGAGCCGATTGTTCTCAGAAACTGCCTTCAGCCAGCCACTTCTCCAATTGCGGCAAGCGATCCACGCCCCAAAAAGGCTCACCCTCGACGATGAAGAATGGCGATCCGAACACTCCGCGCGATAAGGCCAATTCGACTTCGGCCTTGAGACGGTCTTTCACCGCCGTCGTGCTCAGCGCCTCGGACAATGCATCGCGCTCGATACCGACACTTCCCGCGATATCGAGCACCACGCCGAGATCCGCAATGTTTTTCCCCTCGACAAAATAAGCCCGGTAGGCGCTCTGGGCAAACGCACGCGCTAGTGCGGGGGCGCGATCGTTGATCCACAAAAAGGCTCGCGCGGGGTGTTGCGTGGGAATCGGGAAAGGACTCGGATGCTTATAGGGCAAACCTAAAAAACGCGCCGAGCGAACAAAATCCCGCAGGGAATATTCACCTTTCAGCGGAATAGCCGCCAATGGTTGCTGACCCATCGCCTTGAAGCTCACGCCCAATAGAATCGGGTGCCAGAGAACTTCACGCTGATATTTTTCGGCCAACGGCATAATCATTTCCGCGGCGAAATAACCGTAAGGCGAGGAAAAGTCGAAATAGAAATCGATCGGAGCACTCACACCAGGGCCTCTTGAAAGGGGAAATCCTGGCAATCCTAACGGAGAGCGGCCCGGGAACACGAATTTTCCAGAACCGGCTGTTATATCCGCACGCAGAAAACGCGCAAAGCGCCACTTTCACGCGCGCTCACATGTGGCCTGCCCGGCAGCGGCTACGCACCAAGCGAAGCTCATGCCGCCGCTTCAGCCAGAAGAAGAAAGCTTGGTGAAAAACGTCTGACGCGCAGCTTGCGCAGGGAAAATAAACATCATGCGGGGCAGCGAATGCCGCCCCGCAAAAACCGCGATGAAATACTTAGTGCTGCTGGCTGCGATGTTTCTTTTCGACCGTAGTCGTAATCGCAATCAGGATCAGACCGACAGCGACGACTACAATGAATCCGGTGACAATAGCGATAAAACCTGGGGCGGTTGGCATAAATGGCTCCTGTTCAAATTGCCCGGCACATTGCCGGTGAAGTACCGGGCTTCGGCAGAGCATATGCCGCCGGTAGCACGGTAGGCTAGGAAAACCCCGCCCCGAACGCGTTGATACGCGTCAAGAAGCCATAAAGACCTATTGCGAGACGGTGTTTCCGGTAAAACTACCACGGCACGACCGTTCCACAGTAGTCGAGAAAAGCGCCATTGTTTTCCGGCGTCAATTCGCTGATGACTTTGCGCAGCCCCGTCACGGAATCGTAAGGTTCGAGCGGAGCGCTCGCGCCACCCATATCGGTGCGCACCCAGCCAGGATGCAATGCGACGACGGTCGCGCCTTTGGGTCCGTATTCCATCGCGGCGCATTTGACGACCATATTCACCGCGGCTTTCGAGGTCCGATACACGAGACTGCTCGGCGAATTCGTATCGCCAATCGAGCCCATACGGGACGAGAGCACCGCGATCGTGCCGCGCGCCGCCGCAATCGAATCGCCAAACGCCTGGATCAAGCGCATGGGGCCGAGCACATTGGTGTGCATGACCGTATCAAAGTCTTCATCGCCGGGAGCGAGAAAGCCCGCCGTTTCCGGGCCATTCACCCCGGCATTCACCAAGAGCAAGGAAAGCGGCTCCTCATCGGCATGCCATGCCACCCCGGCAATCGAGCTGGCGGAACAGACATCGAGCGGAACAACCTCGACCCCTTTCACACGCAACAAACCCACGGCTTTGGCTGGAGAACGCACCCCCGCAATTACCTTCCAGCCGGTAATTGCATATTGACGGGCGCATTCCAACCCTAAGCCGCGCGAGGCGCCGGCGATCAAAACGGTTTTTTGTGTCATTCAAGTTCCTTTCGCTACGGGCCGGTTCGTCAACCAGACACCGCCCAGCACTAACGCACCGCCAAACAATACAGACAAGCCAACATGCTCACCCAACAATACCGCACCGAAAAACAAGGCACTGATCGGCACCAAATTGGTAAAGGCGGCCGCTCTTGTGGCGCCCAGTTGTACGATGCCCTGCGCATACCAGACATACGAAAATCCGTTGTTCAGCACGCCGAGATAGAGCAGCGACAACCAGCCCTGCCAGGACAGCCTTGGCCACTCGCGTAGTGCGCCTTCGAACACGCCCGCCCCAATCAGCAATATGCCGCCCGCGAGCGAGGCATAAAAAGTCATCACTAGCGGGGGAAGTGTGCTGCCGGCGCGGCGTCCAATCAGGGTATAGGTCGTCCAGCAGAGTACGCAGCAAAAAATAAATAGCTCACCGATCCCGACTTCGCCATGCAACAGGGCGAGCGGATTGCCCCGGCCGATGACGAACAAACAGCCGAGCATCGCAATCACGATACCGAGTATCTTTTTGGGTGCAAGTCGTTCGCCCAGAAAAAGCGCCGCGGCAAGCGCGATAACAACCGGATTGAGCGCAACGACCAGAGCGCCCCGCCCGGCTTGAATGTGCTGCACGCCATAGAAGAAACACAGGCTATAGGCAAAAATGCCCGTGACGCCCATCAGCACCACACTGCGGGCATCCTTCATCCGCACAGGCGGGAATTGACGCTCCTTGCGCCAGACCAGATATCCAAGCGTCAGAGCCCCGAAGAAGATACGCCAAGCGCCTGCGGCCAGAGGCGGAATTTCGTGCGACAAAATCCGCCCGGCCACCCAGGTACCACCCCAGATGAAAGCAACAAAAAGTTGCAGGGCCGCCATGCGGGCCAGTCCGATATCGGTCTGATTGGGTTCGCGAAGCTGGATCACGGCGGCTGCAAATAGAAAAACGCGAGTATGTCATCGAGACGGCCGTTTTGCCGTCTCGATGTTTACCCGCGTTTACAGCTAAGGTGTTACTTATAGCGTTTGTTATACAAGCTCAAGCGCGAGCGCTGTCGCTTCGCCGCCACCGATACACAGGCTGGCAACACCACGCTTACCACCGCGTTTGCGCAGCGCGCCAATCAAGGTGACGATCAAACGCGCGCCCGATGCGCCGATCGGATGGCCCAGCGCGCAAGCACCGCCGTGCACGTTGACCTTGTCGTGCGGCAAACCATGTTCACGCATCGCAGCCATCGCCACGACGGCAAAGGCTTCGTTGATTTCAAACAGGTCGACCATGCCGGTGTTCCAGCCGGTTTTCGCGTAGAGCTTTTCGATTGCGCCGACCGGCGCCGTGGTAAACCAGTTCGGCTCCTGCGCGTGCGTGGCATGACCGACAACGGTCGCGATCGGCTTGAGGCCCAGTTTTTCAGCGGTCGAGCGACGCATCAGAACCAGCGCGGCCGCGCCATCGGAGATCGAGGACGAGGTTGCGGCGGTAACGGTGCCGTCTTTCTTGAAAGCGGGCTTGAGTGTCGGGATTTTCTCGGGCTTGGCCTTGGCCGGCGCCTCATCCTTCGTGATCTTGGTTTCGCCGCCCTTGCCCACGACCGTCACCGGCGCGACTTCCCACTCGAAACTGCCGTCGTTGTTGGCAGCCAGCGCGCGGCGCGTCGATTCGATTGCGTAGTCATCCTGCTCTTTGCGAGTGAAACCGTATTTGGCGGCGGCTTCTTCGGCATAGGTTCCCATTGAACGGCCGCCGCCGTTAGGCATCTTCTCGTAGGCATCTTCCAGGCCATCGAGCGCCATATGGTCGAAAACCGTCGAATGCCCATAACGATAACCGCCACGTCCCTTCAGCAGCAGGTACGGTGCATTGCTCATACTTTCCATACCGCCCGCGACGACGATATCGACGCTGCCCGCGGTGAGCAGGTCGGTAGCGAGCATGGCCGCCTTCATACCGGAACCGCAGACTTTATTGATGGTTGTGGCGCCGGCGGAAACCGGCAGACCCGCGCCCAGAGTGGCTTGACGGGCGGGCGCCTGGCCCTGGCCAGCCGGGAGCACACAGCCCATGATGACTTCCTGAACCTGCTCGGGCGCAATGCCTGCACGCTCGATAGCAGCCTTAATCACAACGCTGCCCAATTGATGGGCGCTAAAACCAGATAGTTCGCCTTGCATTGCACCAATGGGAGTACGTGCAACCGAAACAATCACGACGGGATCAGACATGAAAAACTCCTTCGGTTAGTGCGAAATTAAGAGGCATCAAAGTTGAAATTCCGGGATGCCTCCAACTTCCGAGAATCGGTCCGTTTTGTATTTTAGGCTTTATCACAGCAACCTGAGTTGCAATCGACAAGTTTAATATTGTTGCACCGCACATTGGATATAGGAAACGCGTTTCTTGCATGGCAGTATGGTTCTCCTCCGCCATCGTCGCGATCTTCTCCATATTGTGAGCGATGTTTGAACTCGCATGTCCTTGCTCATGCACCGCGGCCGTAATATCGGCGATACTCATAGCTACGCCCAGCTCGCACCCCGCCCTTTTCTCCTGAGTTTCCATGACACAGTATCCCGACACTTTTTCCGCCTTTGGACTGCCCGCAGCTTTACTCACCGCGCTTGCCGAGGTGGGTTACGAAACCCCTTCGCCGATCCAGGCCGAATGCATTCCGATTCTGCTCGAAGGCAAGGACCTGCTCGGCGAAGCGCAAACCGGCACCGGCAAAACCGCCGCGTTTGCCTTGCCGATGCTGGCACGGCTCGATCTGGCCCAGCGCCAGCCCCAGGTCCTCGTCCTGACGCCTACGCGCGAACTCGCGATTCAGGTTGCCGAAGCCTTTCAAAAATATGCCCATTGCCTGCCCGGCTTCCATGTGCTGCCGATTTATGGCGGTCAAAGCATGGTTGTGCAGTTACGCGGCCTGCAACGCGGCGCGCACATCGTCGTCGGCACACCGGGACGTGTGATGGACCATCTCGAACGCAAAAGCCTGCAACTCGGCCAACTGCGCGCAATCGTCCTCGACGAGGCCGACGAGATGCTGCGCATGGGCTTCATCGACGATGTCGAATGGATCCTCGAACACACGCCCAACGAACGCCAGACCGCGCTGTTCTCGGCCACCATGCCGGAGCAGATCCGGCGTGTCGCGCATCGTTATCTGCGTGCACCGCGCGAAGTCAAAATCCGCGCCGCGACCACGACCGTTTCCTCGATCACTCAGCGTTACTGGAGCGTGCGCGGCATCGACAAACTCGATGCGCTGACACGCATCCTCGAAGCCGAAAACGACTTTGACGCCGCCATCGTTTTCGTCCGCACCAAGCTTGCGACGGAAGAACTCGCGCAGAAACTCGAAGCGCGCGGCTATGCGGTTGCGGCGCTCAACGGCGATATGACTCAGGGCCTGCGCGAGCGCGTCATCGAGCAGCTCAAGAACGGCGGCCTGGATATTGTCGTCGCGACCGACGTTGCGGCGCGCGGCATCGATGTGCCGCGGATTTCGCATGTCATCAACTACGACATTCCCTACGACACCGAAGCCTATGTGCATCGGATCGGCCGCACCGGCCGCGCCGGGCGCAGCGGCACGGCAATCCTCTTCGTCGCACCGCGCGAAATTCGCATGCTGCGCGCAATCGAACGCGCAACCCGGCAAACGATCGAGCCGATCCGCCTGCCAACACGCGCCGATCTGGCCGACCGCAGGATCGCTCAATTCAAACAGCAGGTTCAGGAAGTGCTCGCCGAGGAGTCGCTCGACTTTTTCCGCAACGTTGTCGAACAACTGGAAGATGCAGACGAAATCCCACTGCAAGATATCGCGGCAGCCCTGGCTTTCCTTGCTCAGCGCGAACGGCCATTGCAGTTGAGCGTCGACGACTATCCCGATGAGCCGGCGCATCCGCCCGCGCGCGAAAAGCCCGCACGCGAAAACCGCGGCGAAATTCTCGAACGCCGCCGCGCGTTCTCCGACGGCAAACTGGCGCGTTACTGGATCGGGCTAGGCCGCCAGCATGGCGTCATGCCGAAAGAAATTGTCGGCGCGCTGGCCAACGAAGGCGGGATCGAAGGCCGCAGCATCGGGCAGATCAATTTATTCGACCGTTTCAGCATCGTCGAACTGCCCGCCAATCTGGCCGCGGGTACCCTGGATCAGCTCAAACGCATCAAAATCCGCCAACAAGCGCTTGGCCTGCGCCCCTTCGTCGAAAAGGACGAGGCCCATCAAACGCCCCGCACGCGGCGCCCAGGCAGTGGGCAAGGCGAGGCGGCAACGCGCAAGGAATACGGCGACAGACCTGCGCAAGGCAGGGAATTCAAAGGCAAAAAAACCTTTGCCAAAACGTTTTCCGAACCGAAGAAGCGCAGATAGCGTTTCGTTTTATGCGCGATAGGTAGCCAGCGCTGTTTCAGGATAGCGCTGGCGCCAAAGCTCGCAACGCATTTCAAATTCCGTCGTGCTTTTGGGCATTGGCACGCGCGCGCGCGCCATGTAGCTCACCAGATTTCTCGCCAGTCGCACGAGGCGCTGGGCATGCTCCGTTTCGAGCACTTCAGTATCGCTCGCATCAAGCCGGAGTTCCGGCGCGAACGCATGCAGTTTTTCGCCCGCCACCGCGAAACTCGACCACACATCGAAAATATCCGCATCGGTACGCAGCGTTTCGCACTTCACTTTGGCCGCTTCGGCGAAGGCATGGACCAGGGGAGACAAGGCTGCATAGCCGGGGCGTTTGGCAAAGGTTTTTTCAAGCACCGCAACGAGCCGATCGATGGCGTGCATCGTTTGCGCAATCTTGATGTAGCGGCTTTCGTAAAAGGCTTCGACCGGAATCGAAAACGCTTTGAAAGGTTCGCCCCAAAGTTCGTCGATTCCCTCGTCGCCGCTGCGGTGCAGCACGGTCTTGCCAAGCTCCAACGCCTCTTGCAGACACGCGCCGCATTCGCGCATCAAGCCATTGTCGTAATCGATCTCGACGCCCCCGGCCTGCAATTCGACCAGCTTGGTAAAAATATAGGTTGCGCGGTTGAACAACGCGCCCGCCAGCATCGCCCCCTTGACACGCCGACGCTCCGGGTCAGTCTCCGTCTCCCATGAGCGCCGCGCTTCGCCAAGCCGCTGGCCGGGAACATTGAGCCCGTGCTCGACATGGTTGAAAAGCCGCCGCGTCAGTGCTTCGATCAAGCGCTTTTTCGCCTGCAACGAATCGGCGGGCGCGACGTAGGACTTGATCCAATAGCCGTCATAGAACACGCGCTCAACGCCGTCGATGACTCGCATGGTTCCCTGAGAAATAGGTGCATTCATGATCGAATTTCGCTTGCAATACGAACAACTAAACCGGCATAAGACTTTTAGTCTAGTTTACGCCGTTTGTGCAGTGCAAAACGATCCGGGAGTATGTAGTTCTCCCCAGTTTCAGAGGAAAAACCGATCTGCGGGTTCCAGCCATTGTTGTAAGAACCGGTTTACGATCTTTTCGTAATTGCCGAGAATTCGGGGATGACGAAAAAGAAATACGCCAGCGACATCAGTCGAGAGAAGTTTGCACAGATTGAGCCGCTGCTACGCAGCGTGCGA
>Ga0123357_10000017_pt1 | contig 142899 bp, 124 predicted proteins | sample TergutEmb28metaG_FD_89873 | JGI IMG/M metagenome (GOLD analysis project Ga0123357, IMG submission 89873) | Embiratermes neotenicus P4 segment gut microbial communities from Petit-Saut dam, French Guiana - Emb289 P4 | ecosystem: Host-associated > Arthropoda: Insects > Digestive system > Gut ...
TCAAGGACTGGCGCAGAATCGCCATGCGCTATGACCGATGCGCCCATACTTTCTTTTCCTCTATTTGCTTGGCGGCTGTCGTTATCTTTTATCTGAATTAATGAGTCCTGAGCCTAGATACCGTGCCTACATATAGCTTCCCTTTGGCCAGGGCCTGAGGCGTTGCAAACCAAGAGGAAGCGGAAAAATCCAGGAGTTCACTTCCCGGATAGCATGAGATCGAAACGATCAAGATGCATCACCTTGTTCCATGCTCCTACGAAGTCATGCACAAACTTCGCGTGAGCGTCCGAGCTGCCGTAGACCTCTGACAACGCCCGAAGCTGAGAATTGGAGCCGAAAACGAGATCGGCACGTGTTGCCGTCCACTTCACCTTCCCCGTCTTGCGGTCTAGCCCTGCAAATACATCCTCCGCGTCCGAAGCCGCTTTCCACACCGTACCCATGTCGAGCAGGTTGAGGAAGAAATCGTTGGTCAGAGACTCCGGCCGCTCGGTGAAGACGCCGAAAGCAGTCTTTCCGAAGTTGGCATGCAACACACGCATGCCACCGATCAGTACGGTCATTTCAGGCGCGGTCAACGTGAGCAACTGCGCCTTGTCCAACAAAGCTGCCTCAGCGGGCACACCTATGCTGCCGTTGGTATAAGAGCGGAAGCCATCTGCTTTTGGTTCGAGCGCCGAGAATGATGCCACATCGGTCTGCTGCTCGGAAGCGTCCGTGCGGCCGGGAACGAATGGAACCAATACTTGGATGCCAGCGTTTTGAGCAGCCTGTTCGACGCCTGCGCAACCGGCCAGGACGATCAGGTCGGCGAGCGAGACCTTCTTGCCATCCTTCTGCGCCTGGTTGAATTCACCCTGGATGGCTTCGAGTTTCTTCAGAACTTTTTGTAATTGCTCAGGCTGATTGACCTTCCAATCTTTCTGCGGAGCAAGGCGGATCCGTGCGCCGTTGGCGCCGCCGCGCTTATCGGAGCCACGGAAGGTGGATGCCGATGCCCAGGCCGTCGAGACCAGTTCCGAGACAGTAAGCCCCGAAGCCAGCGCCTTCTTCTTCAGCGAGGCAACGTCTTGCTCGTCGATCAATACATGATCCACTTCGGGAACAGGGTCTTGCCAGATGAGGGCTTCCTTCGGCGCCTCCGGGCCAAGATAGCGTGAACGCGGCCCCATGTCACGATGCGTCAGCTTGAACCAAGCTCGGGCAAACGCGTCTGCAAACTCGTTGGGGTGTTCGTAGAAACGCCGCGATATCTTCTCGTAGATCGGGTCAACCCTCAGGGAAATGTCGGTAGTCAGCATAGCTGGTGCGCGGCGTTTTGACGGATCATGGGCCTCGGGCACAGTGCCCGCGCCCGCGTCACCCTTTGGTTTCCATTGATAAGCACCGCCAGGGCCCTTTGTGAGTTCCCACTCATATCCGAACAGGTTCCAGAAGAAATTGTTCGTCCAGTGAGTTGGCGTGCTGGTCCACGTGACTTCCAATCCGCTGGTGATGGCATCGCCCGCCTTGCCAGAACCATAGCTGCTTGACCAGCCAAGACCCTGCGCCTCAATAGGAGCGCCTTCCGGCTCTCGCCCCAGATGCGTGCCGGGGGCAGCCCCATGCGTCTTGCCGAAGGTATGACCGCCTGCGATCAACGCCACGGTCTCTTCATCGTTCATCGCCATGCGAGCGAAGGTCTCGCGAATATCCTTTGCTGCCGCAAGGGGATCAGGAACGCCCTCCGGCCCTTCGGGATTGACGTAGATCAAGCCCATGGTCGTCGCGCCAAACGGATTTGCGAGGTCACGTTCACCTGAATATCGTTTGTCGGTTCCCAGCCAGATCCCTTCAGCTCCCCAGTTCACATCCTGATCCGGTTCCCACACATCGGCGCGGCCACCCGCGAAGCCAAAGGTCTTGAAGCCCATGGATTCCAGGGCGACATTGCCAGCAAGGATCAACAAATCTGCCCACGAAATCTTCCGGCCATATTTCTGTTTGACCGGCCATAATAAACGGCGCGCTTTGTCAAGATTCACATTGTCGGGCCAACTATTGACAGGGGCGAAACGCTGCTGGCCTCTGCCCGCACCGCCTCGTCCATCGGAAATGCGATAGGTGCCTGCGCTGTGCCAGGCCATGCGAATAAAAAGCGGGCCATAATGGCCGAAGTCCGCGGGCCACCAGTCTTGCGAATCTGTCATCAGCGCACGAAGATCCTTTTTCAGGGCCTCGTAATCGAGGCTGTTGAATTCTTGTGCATAATTGAAGTCCGATCCCATGGGATCGGACAAAGACGAGTGCTGGGATAGCAGATTCAGATTCAATTGATTCGGCCACCAGTCACGGTTCGACATCCCCATGCCTGCAATTTGCTGGAATGGGCACTTTGCTTCTGTTGTCATGTATATTCTCCTTGCCGTGCTTTTCCTTCTTTGGCTTTACTTGTCTATTCTACATGCTGCACAAACACCCCTGAACACGACATCATGCTCATCGACTTGAAAGCCGTATTTTTGTTGTACGGTTTCATTGATACCCCCGAGATAGGCCACATCCACATCGAATAAGCTGCCGCAAATTTTGCACCGAAAGTGATAGTGCTGCCCCGTCCGTCCATCAAATCTGTCCACGTCATCCGGCAGTGAAACTTGACGTATCTCGCCGCATTCCGAGAGCAAGCGTAGATTCCGGTAAATGGTTGCCTTGCTGATGGTCGGATGATTTTTATGGATTTGAGCGGACACCTCTTCAACCGTTGGATGTGTATGGGATTTTCTTACCGCTTCCAAAATGATTTGACGCTGAACCGTATTCCTTTGTTTCTTCACTGAATCGTATTTATTAATAATTAGTATTAATAAGTAAGATAATATATAAATTTATCGGTATCAATAAAAAAGGCGCGAAAGTGAACGCGCCTTCGATGGAAAAATTCCAGGTTCAAAATAGCAATGACTGTGCCACATTACTGCGTTTCGAGAGTCATGCCCGCAAGTCGCGATAGGTCGCTATGCAGCCATCGCTCAATGATTTCGAAAATAATCTCCCGCTTGACCGGCTTGGTGATGTAGTCGTTCATGCCGGCGTCAAGACAGGTTTCCCGGTCACCCTTCATGGCGTTGGCCGTCATGGCGATGATGGGGGTTGTGGTGAATCCTCTGTGGCGAAGTTCTCTGGTCGCGGCCAGCCCATCCATCTCGGGCATCTGGATGTCCATGAGGATGAGATCAAAATCTTCCGGATGACTTGCGACGGCCTCAATCGCTTTGCGGCCGTTGTCGACGACTGTGACCTTGTAGCCGGCTTTGGTGAGAATCATCACGGCCAATTGCTGATTGACCGGATTATCCTCGGCGAGCAGGATGCGGACCGATTGCTTCATTTCCTCACGGACGCTGTATTGAGTAATGAAGGCCGGCATCTTCGGACTGGCGTCACTCGGCGCATCGGTTCTCAGGAGTTTCTCGATGGTCTTGAAGAGGATTTCGCGGCGGGCCGGTTTGGTCAGGAAGGCATCGAAGCCCGCGTCTTTGCAATGCTGGGCGCTGCGCTCAGTGGTCGAGGTATAGGCCAGCAAGGGCGTTGAGACGTGAGAGAATTGGCTGCGGATGAGTCGTGCCAGGGCGTAGCCGTCGGGCGCCGGCATCTGGATGTCGAGGATGATAAGATCGAAAAGGCGCTGTTCAGCGAAGGCTTGTTGCAGAATCGGCAGAACGGTTCCGCTGTCGGCGGCGGCCGTGACTTCCAGCCGGGCGGTCTGGAGTACGTTTTTGAGAATGCTGAGGTTGGTGAGATTGTCGTCAACGATCAGCACCCGTTTGCCCGCCAGACTGATTTTATGAAAGGTTTTTTTCTGCTGTTGCGGCGCCTTGTTGAGCGTAGCCGTGAAATGGAAGGTGCTGCCTTTTCCGGGTTGACTTTCGGCCCAGACCTGTCCGCCCATGAGATGCGCAATTTTCCGGCAGATGGAAAGCCCCAATCCTGTCCCACCATAGTTACGGGTCGTGGAACCGTCGGCCTGCCGAAAGGCCTCAAATATCACCTCCAGCTTATCTTTGGGGATGCCGATGCCGGTATCGCGGATGGCGGCGTGCAGGGTGATGTTTGTCTCTGTTTCCCCTTCCACCATGATCGCCAATTCCAACTCGCCCTGGTTCGTGAATTTCGCCGCGTTCCCCATGAGATTGACCAGAACCTGGCGGTAACGGCCCGGATCGCCTATAACGTTGGCCGGCAGTGCGTCGTCAATCCGGCACAGCACCTCAATCGGGCGGGCGGCCACTTTCGGCCGGATCAAATCGCACACATCTTGGGCCGTGATCTCTGGGTCAAAACTGATGCACTCCAAGTCGAGTTTTCCGGCCTCGATTTTGGAAAAATCGAGAATGTTGTTGATCAGTGAAAGCAGGGCATTGGCGCTGCGCTTGATGGTTTGGGCGAATTCTTCCTGCTCGCTGTCGAGCTTGGTGTCAAGGAGCATGTCGGTAAATCCGATAATGCCATTCATCGGTGTGCGAATTTCATGGCTCATGGAGGTCAAAAATTCGCTCTTGGCGATATTGGCAGCCTCGGCGGCCTTTTTCGCTGTTCGTAGTTCGGCGGTTTGTACCTTGATTTCCGCTTGCAGCGTGTTGGAATAGGTGCGTTGCTGCTCTTGTATCTTTTCGTAATTTTGTTCGTTTTCCACCATGATATCTTGAAATTTCTTCTCAAGGGCCGCTGATTTTCGATCGGATTGTTTTTTCTGGATGCGAAGCCGGTTGACCGTCTCGGTCGTCTCTTGATGGGCGAGAAAGAGACGGATGGCCAGACGGATGATGTTTGCCACCCAGTGAGTACTGTCGTCGCCTTGCCCCGCATAGACCGGGGTGGCGAGGATGACTCCTTGGAGATCAGGGACGGAGAACAGATAATAGCTCCTGCCCTGCTCGACCAAGATGAGCTCTGAGGAATGCCGCTCGTTTTCCTTGATGAGATGCGTTGCCAGGTCCGCTTTGATGGGGAAGTTGTTTGACGCGACGTGAGGGCCGGCGTGGCTGAGGCAGAAAAACAGGAGTTCGTCGGTTTCTTGCTCCAGATGGGTCAGCAAGGGGGTTAATTCCTTCAGGGGATCAATAAGATCGGCGAAAAGAGGAGGGATCGTCATGGAGGATGGTCTCAACTGCCATACATGCTGTTCATCTTTGCAAGCTCTTCCGGAAGATCTTCTGCAAGAACCTTGTATTCTTCGATATTCTCTCGAATGTGGGCGATTAGGGAAGGCGGGAGATGTATTGCCACCCCATCCTTGACCGCAGGGTAATGAAGCTGTTGAACGATATATTCACTCATTTGCAGAATGCCGGTTGGTGAATACGGAACAGTATCTTCACCCCCATTCGGGTGGTGATTGCGGATGGCGTCGGCTATGGCATCAGGAAGACACCACTCTTGCGCTAAAAGGTATCCTATTTCGCAATGATCGGTAAGGAAGAACTGCCGTTCCAAAGACACGATGGTAGGGCCGTCTGGTTCTATCTGCCCGATGAGCCGGTAAAACATCTCCGGATCGGCTTCCATGATGACAATCAGGCCGATGTCGTGGAGGATGCCGCACAGGTAAACGTCGTCTCCGTTGAGCGTGAAAATACGCTCGGCGATCATCTTGCAGCATATACCTGAAGCAGCGCTATGCAGCCAGAGGCTCTGCGGTGAGAATTCGGTGGGGCCGGAATAATTGCGGAATATGTGCTGGGTGGCGTCGGTGACCATGATATTGTGCAGATTTTTCATGCCCAACAGAGCCACTGCCCGGGAGATGGAATCGATTTTCCTGGCCAGCCCGAAATAGGCGCTGTTAACCAGGGATAACAAACGTGCGACCAGGGCAGGGTCCAGCCGGATGACTTCCTCGAAATCCTGGAGGGTCGATTCGTCGTTGCTAATCAGTTGGGCCATCCGGATAATAATATGCGGTAGCGTTTTGATTGTTTTGGATTTTTCGACAAGCGTCTTGGCTGGCATCATGGAGCTGCACCTCAATTGACTGACCGTGGGTAATGACTGCGAAAACATCATCGTCCCGGATCCCGGTTATCGGTGATCACGCCTGGCATCTTGGTGGGCAAGGGATACTGCCGCCTTGATTCGATGTCTGGATGGCCTTGGCTGCTGTGCGTGGGGACAGTCCATCGCCCAAGGAAACGATCTTATCAGATGCAACTATTAGGGCATACGGATTGACCGTTCAAGAAATTCGTCGTTCTTTGCGGGAATTCGGTCATTTTTTTCGTATACGCTTGGTAGTGGCAAGGGAAAAATGTATCTGGCCGCGAGGTCTCCTGGCCGAGCATTGCCTCATGCCATGAGGGGACTCCAGTGTATTCCTGGCCGCTGGGTGTGCGGCATAACGACTACCTCAGAGGCCGCGGCGGATTTTTTCCCGGGACGGTGCCGGGAGCCGCACCTGATACCCTTGAGGAACCGCTTGCTCCCCTCTGAGGACCGGTTGCAGGAGTGCCGGGTTAAGGCGGATGAACTGTTCGTTAGAGATGCGGTGCAAGGTGCGCAACCGGCCGATGGATATATCCTGCGTCAGGCGCACGGTTATCGTTTCCTCCGGCCGTTCGAAGGGAAAGCGGGGAGTATTGCCCAGGCGGATTGCCACTCGCATGGCGGCGAGAAATTCTGAGTAAAAATTCCGGGAAGCGAACTTGAACGCTCCCTGATTGTAGGAACGAAATATCTGTTCGTAACCGTCCATTTCCTTCACGGCCCGGAGCATGCCTGCGCGTCCGTAGTTGTAGGCGGTGAGGGCGAGCGGCCAGGTTTGGAGCTGCTCGTAATTGCCTTTCAGCAACTGGGCGGCGGCTTGGGTGGATATATAGGGGTCGTAGCGTTCATCAACCAGTTCGTTGACCGTCATGTACTCTTTCCCTGTGGAACGGGTGAACTGCCAGAGCCCGGCAGCGCCTGCCTTGCTGTACGCCTTGGGATTGAACGAGGATTCGACATGAGGGAGATATGCCAATTCCGGGGGCAGCCCTTGGGCGGCAAAGATCCGTTTGAATTGGGCCAGATATTTGCCGGAGCGGATCATCCCTTCGTGGAAGCGATCGCTTTGGCCGAGTTGCAGGCGGATGTTTTCCCGCGCTGCAAGATAGACGGAGTGCTGTTTGGTCTGGAATAATCCGGCTATCCGGCGCTCTTCCTCTGTGCGTGGAGGGGCGCCGGAACCGAGTCTGTTGAGGAGGCCGGTGATCCGTTTTTTGACCGCCTCGATCCGTTCGTTGTTGATCCGCGTCGCATCCATGGATTCCCAGTCGACAAGATCAACAATCGTGTAGACCCGGCTGAGATCCTCCGAGTCGTGCAGGATACCCTGACGAGTGGAGTAGCGACTGTAGACATTCTCCCAAAATTTTACGTTGGACTTCAGGCAGGGGTAGAAGGGAAATTTTTCTGCTGCCAGGACCAGGGAGGATGCAGGAGGCCACACCAATGACCAGCAAAGGGCAACAAGAAGATAAGCGAGGATAAAGAGTGAGAAGCGTTGCTTGTGAAAGTGAAGATCGATCATGTTGTTGCGGGTGAGTGGGACAGGGGGGAAGGGTAGCAGGCCGACGGATGTTCTGTTAGTATAGCACGATCTATCTTGCCCAGCGACAGAAGTTGCGGCCAAGAGGCTGACTGTTTAAAATGTGGATCGAGGTTGCTCCTCATGTATACGCCTATTATCGGGACCTTGGGTTATATAGTCTCGGCAGACCGCTCGCAGACCCTTCTGGTACATCGCAACGCCAGGGCGGCGGACCAGCATCTCGGGAAATACAATGGCCTGGGCGGCAAGATGCGGGCCAACGAAGATGTGCTGACCTGTCTGAAGCGGGAGATTCTGGAAGAGTCTGGTCTTGAATGTACGCAAATCCAGTTGCGGGGGACGATCAATTGGACCGGTTTCGGGCCTGATGGAGAAAATTGGCTCGGTTTTGTCTTTTTGATCACTGCCTTCGCCGGTACGCCGAGAATACAAAATGAGGAAGGCGACCTTGCCTGGCATCTCGTCGCCACGCTCGATTCTTTGCCTATGTGGGAGGGTGATCGTTATTTTTTGCCTCTGGTGTTTGATGAGGATCCGAGAATTTTTCACGGATATATGCCCTACGAAAACGGGCGGCCCATCGCCTGGGAATACATCCGGATCTGAATCCTGCGCTTTGCGCGAAAAAACAGGGTTGATCCGCATGGCTCCATGCCAAAGTTCTTGCGTTCGGCCGACTCGATCTGTATAGTTAGCGGCGTTCGAGTTATGTTATGATTTCGGAAGGTTATGGTTTAATAGCCTGCCGGCAACTGAAAAATATGAAAGGATACAGTCATGGAAAACAACGCGGAACTGGCGCGCCTGGAAGAGTTTGTTGATAAACTTTTACATAAATACAATCAGTTGAAATCTGATTTCCATGTCTTGCAGGAAAAATTGAGCGAACGCGACGCCGAATGCGCGGAATTGAAAAACAATGTCTACAATCTGACCACTGAGCGGACAGATGTCGGTAACCGGGTTGCGGGATTACTCGACCGTATCGAACGATGGGAATTGGACCAGGAGGGATCTCTGGCGGAAAAAGGCGGCGGGTACGACAGTATTCAGGGCTCGCTGTTCAGTGATGGCCCGGATGGCAAGAATAACTGAACGTGATCTCAGCGTCCGATGCAGGATCGGTTAGTCCGCTTTCAGTTGTTCGGTCAGGAATTTACCTTCTATAGCAATGCGTCTGAAGAAGAGTTGGATGCCGTCATCGCGCTGTTGCGTGAGGAGTTGGAAGGCAGCGATACATTCAGCCGCAGCTCAGTGCCCTCCAGTAAAATGCTGGTCTTGGGCTGTTTGCGCATGGCAGGGAAATATGTCCAGTTGCATCGGGAGTTCGATGCATACCGTCAAGTACAGGAAACAGCCCTTGAGCGTCTGATTGACAAGGTCTCAGGGGTGGACTGACTTTTTGTAGATTCTCGTTTAGCTGGAGAAAGAGTTGCTGTATACTGATTAAGAGAAGGAGACAGTAAAAAAACAGTACCCCTGCTCTGTTGGTGATCAGCGAAGTATTGAGCCAACTCGCATAGAAAGGGTAGCCTTGAAGTTGAACCATGGAACTCTTCGTTGAGTCTCAGCCGTCAACGGGGGCAGTGCCCACCTAATTTAATTAGGTTTAATTAATTCGCTGACACGGCAGCGCGGGGGATTTTATTATTTGGCGGGATGAGCCGCCTATTTTATGACTGCTGCTCTTGGCACAGAAAAAGGATGGCGGGTGCGGGCAGTCAATGCCGGTTTTGCGGCAGGAAAGACAACGCTGATTCGATCAGGTTTACCATATATGCGTAACCTCCTCTCCAGGCTGCTATCAAGAGTCGTGTTTGCTGCATGTGACCAAACATTATTTTGGGTCTTTGTCGTCCGTAAGACCGAAAGAACACTTTTGAATCTGCCCTGAACAGTTTGGCCTCTTCTCGTCGCTGCTGAGATCGATCAGCATTTTCGTTTGCTGCAGTTGCCTGCCCCTTAGGCGGCTGGTGCAGTCATTTCTTTTTTTCCTTGCCAACACGGGATGTGCGCTGGGTTGTCGTGGAGCACGGCAAGCCCTTTTTTCATATAGAGGAGGTCGGATGATTTGCTTATGGAACCTGATGCAATAAAATTGATTTCGGCGCTGGCTATTTTGGTGGTCGGCGTTGTCGTGGGTATCATTCTTCGCAAAAAACTGGTGGAGGGCAATCAACGGAATATAGCCTTGCAAGGTCGTCAAATTATTGAAAATTCCATTAGCGAGGCCGAGCAGATCAAAAAAGAAGCCCTGTTGCAAGCCAAGGAAGAGGCGTTTTTGATTAAGCAGGAAGCCGACCGTGAGCTGAAGGCGAACCGGTCGGAAATCAAGGAAGATCAGCGTCGCTTAAACCGCAAGTTTGACGAGGTTCAACGAGAGTTTCAGATCCTCGAGGAAAAACAGGCGAGTTTGAAATACCGGGAAGAACATCTGGCGGCGAATGAAGCGGATGTTGCCGTGAAGAAACAGACGTTGGATGGACTGGTTGACGAACAGCGGTACAAGCTGGAGCAGATTGCCGGCATTGATCGTGAAGAAGCGAAGATCCAGCTCATGCACTCCATTGAAAGCGAGGCGCGGATGGATTGCGCCAAACGATTGTCACGGATCGAAAATGAGATGAAGATAGAGGCGGACAGGAAAGGGAAAAATATCCTGGCCCTGGCCATTGCCCGCTACGCCGGCGACTATGTGGCGGACAAGACCGTTTCCATGGTGCCGCTGCCCAACGAGGAGATGAAAGGGCGGATTATTGGCAGGGAAGGCCGGAATATAAGGGCGATAGAGGCTGCAACCGGTGTGGATATCATCATCGACGATACGCCTGAGGCGGTGATTCTCTCTGGATTTAACCCGATCCGGCGCGAGGTCGCCCGACTGGCGTTGGAACAGTTGATCTCCGACGGCCGTATTCATCCGGCGCGAATCGAGGAAGTTGTGCAGAAGGTCACGGAGGAGTTGGAAATCAGTATCCGCGAATCCGGTGAGCGGGCGACCTTTGATGTGGGCGCTCATGGCATGCACGTTGAATTGATCAATTTGATTGGTCGGTTGAGATACCGGACCAGCTACGGTCAGAATATTTTACAGCATGCATTGGAAGTCGCCTTCCTGTGCGGGGTGATGGCCGCTGAACTCGGATTGGATGTGAAAAAAGCCAAACGGGCCGGACTGCTGCACGATATAGGCAAGGCGGTGGATCACGAGGTGGAGGGGTCGCATGCCATCATTGGCCGTGATCTTGCCCGCAAATATGGCGAAGCTGAAGACATTGTCTATGCCATCGGCGCTCATCATGAAGATCAGCCGCCCAAGAGCGTGCTGGATGTATTGGTGCAATCGGCGGACGCCCTTTCCGGTGCCCGGCCCGGGGCGCGCAAGGAGATGTTGCAGAGCTATGTCAAGCGGCTGGAGGATCTGGAAAATATTGCCAATGGTTTCAACGGGGTCGAAAAGTCGTATGCCATCCAGGCCGGACGAGATCTGCGCATCATCGTGGACAGTCAGAAGGTTCGCGACGAGGAGACCACGCTGCTCAGCCGTGACATCGCCAAAGCCATCGAGGAGCAGTTGACCTACCCGGGTCAGATCCGGGTCACAGTCATCCGTGAAACCAGAGCAGTGGAATACGCTAGGTAGGGAGAGAGTAATGAAGTCGGTCGAAGAACAGATTGCCCTGATCGAACGGGGCGCTGTGGATTTTCATTCCAAGGAGGATCTCGTCAAGAAGCTTGCCCGGTCACTGGCAACCGGGGCACCTTTGACCATCAAGGCTGGTTTTGATCCCACCGCTCCGGATCTGCATCTCGGTCATACGGTCCTCATTCAGAAAATGCGCCATTTCCAGATGCTTGGGCATCATGTCCATTTCCTCATAGGCGATTTCACTGGTCTGATCGGCGATCCCACCGGCAAGTCCGACACCCGGCCGCCGCTGACTCCCGATGACGTCAAACGCAATGCCGAGACCTACAAGCAGCAAGTGTTCAAGATCCTCGATCCAGATAAGACCACAGTGGTCTTTAATTCAACCTGGCTGGGGCAACTCACCTCCTATGACATGATTCGCCTCGCCTCGGAACTGACCGTGGCCCGGATGCTGGAACGGGACGACTTTAAGAAACGGTTCGAGTCGAACCGGCCGATCTCTATCCATGAATTTCTTTATCCGCTGATTCAGGGCTATGATTCTGTGGCCATGAAGGCCGATGTCGAATTAGGAGGCACCGATCAGTTGTTCAATCTGCTGATGGGGCGCGACCTCCAGCGAAGCCGGGGGCAAGAACCGCAGGTGGTGCTCACCATGCCGCTTTTGGAAGGGTTGGATGGCGTCAACAAGATGAGCAAATCGCTTGGTAACTATATCGGCATATCTGAGCCGCCGGACAGCATCTTTGGCAAGATCATGTCGATCAGCGATGAGCTGATGTTCCGCTATTACGAACTGCTCAGCGATCTGTCGATGGCGGAGATCACGGTTTTGCGGGAGAACATCGCCAGCGGCCAGCTCCATCCCAAATCGGTCAAGGCGCGGTTGGCAAAAGAGATGGTCGCCCGGTTTCACGACCCGGCGGCAGCGGAGGAAGCAGAGCGGACATTCGAGCAGGTGTTTGCCCGGCATGAAACTCCTGATGAGATTGAGGAGGTGCGGCTTGTCCCGGCGGAAAACGAGATCTGGATACCCAAACTCCTGCTCGATGCCGGATTGGTGAAATCGACCTCCGATGGGCGCCGCATGATCCAGCAGCACGCGGTGACGCTGGACGGAGCAAAAGTGGAAGACAGCAACGCAGTTATCCCAACTAAAGGAACGGTGCTCCTTAAGGTCGGTAAACGCCGTTTTTGCCGGGTTGTTTTTTCCTGAACGAGATGCCCTTCTCCCAAGGTACAACGAGCGGCTCGCGTCAGCAGGCCGCTCGTATTTTTTGGTGGGAATGGTCGGGTCGCCGGTCTAGTGTAGGGGCTGTCGCTGACAATTGTGGCAGATACCGGTAAACTCTACGTGGTGGCCCAATATGAGGTAGGAAGAAGAATCGGCAGCCTGAACGACCAGTTCATGGGTGACCGGCACATCGATATCGTCGACTTTGCCGCACACCGAACAGCGAATGTGGTAATGGCTGCCGGTGGTGGCGTCGAAGCGTTTTTGGGTGCCACCAACCTCGATTTTGAGGATCATGCCCTGTTCAGCCATCAATTCCAGATTGCGATAGACCGTGCCCAAGCCTATATGAGGCAACCGTTTCCGGACCAGGTCATACAGTTCGCTGGCGGTGGGATGACTTTTCGCCTTCAATAATTCCTCAAAAATAATCTGACGTTGCGTTGTCAGCCGGAACGAGGATGCTGGCGCGCTCATGGTATCCTTGTCAGTAGAAATGAGAACGTTGATAAATAATTATTCTTAAATAACTACCATAATCACTGAGTCGTGTCACCATGAACTTGGCGGAAAATTGTGGCAGAAAGAGGACGGACGCGGGGCAATGCGCATAGGAACCCTCGATATTTGGCCGCCGCTCCTGTTGGCCCCCATGGCGGGCCTGACCCACTCGGCTCTGCGGACAACAATTCTATATTATGGCGGAGTCGGTCTGCTCAGTACGGAAATGCTGGCGGCTGGGCGGTTGCCGGCAGAACGGCCGGAGCATTCACCCTATCTCGTGCGCACAGCGCAAGAATCTCCCCTGTCGTACCAGCTCCTTTTGACCGGCGACAAAAACATCCCCAGGATCTTTGAGGCATTGCACCGCCTCCGGGCAGATGCCATTGATCTCAATCTCGGCTGCCCGGCGCCATCGATCCGCAGGGCTGGCGGCGGCAGCAGCCTGATGGACGATCCCGCACAGGTCAGACGGATAGTCTCGGCAGCGCGAAAACAGACCGTGCTGCCGCTTTCGGCCAAAATCCGGCTCGGGGAAACCTTAAACGAAGCAGCACTGTGCGATTTCTGCCGGATGCTCGCCGACGAAGGAATCGATATGCTGACCGTGCATGCCAGGTTGCGGGCCGAGCCTTTTGCCCGGCCGCCGAGATGGGAGTGGGTGGCAAAGGTGAAGCAATGGGTGGATATTCCCGTGATTGCCAACGGCTCGATTGATTCGGCGGATAGCGCCCGGGCTTGCCTGCGGGCCAGTGGATCCGACGGGTTGATGCTCGGCAGGGCTGCGGCCCGGATGCCGTGGATTTTCGCCACCATTGCCCGCCAGGTCTACGGGATGGATATCCCAGAGCCTGATATCCGGTTGCCGCAGCTGTATGAGACGTTCATGGGGGCATTGATTGAACGGTTCCGGCCCGAACGGCGGCTGGGGCGGCTCAAGGAGTTCACCCACTATTTTGCCACGAACTATTTTTTTGGCCATCACCTGGCGGCCAAGGTCCAGGCGAGCGGATCCATCGAAGAGGCGTGGCGTCACGCCGCTGCTTTTTTCGCGGCCAACGAGCCTGTGTAGATGGCGCGAAGCTGATCATCCTTTTCGGTGTCACCGCAGAGGCGGGTTGTAATAGCCAAATCGCAGGGCTGGAAATTTTTTCTTGAGCTGCCGCACCCAATTTCTGATTCCCAAAGGTGTCGCGCCTTCCCTGTACCCGATTACCCGCAGATAGTATTCCGGGTCCATGTTCAGGTTGCGCAATTGAATATAATCCGGGCGGTATTCGGCGATCAGCGCCGACAGCGCGGCGAATTCATCCGGATCGTCGGTGCAGCCGGGCAGGATGAAATAGTTGAGGGAAACGTGGCGGCCATAACGTTTCATCACCGCGATCGACCGGCACACATCGGTCAGATCAAACCCTTTGGGGCGGTAATAAAGCCGGTGGTGTTCGGCTTGGGCGCTGTTCAAGGAAATACGGATTGAGTCCAGCCCGGCAAGGGCAAGTTGCTCAACCGCATCGGGCAGGCTGCCGTTGGTGTTGAGATTGATGGTGCCTCGGTCGGTTCGTGCACGGATGAGACCGATGCTCTTTTCGATCAATCTGGACTGCAGCAGTGGCTCTCCCTCGCATCCCTGGCCGAAACTGACCACGGCCCGGGGAGCGGCCTCAAGATGAGGCACAGCCACCTCGGCGATCTCCCGCGCCGTGGGGACGAAGACGATGCGATCTTGGGTCGAGGGGCAACATCCAGAGGGCTGCAGGGATATGCAGCCGGCGCAGGCGGCGTTACAGGACGGAGAACAGGGTAGAGGCGCTTCCCAGCGTCCGAGGAAATAGTTGCGGGCGGCGGGACAACCGTAGGTGAGACAACATGTGCCAAGATGTTGGATCAGGCGGTTGTTTTTGTTTTGGTTGAGATGCTTGCGCGTGCGTCGATTGAGAAGGCGCTGGTTGAGTTGATCGGCATCCTGGCGGCAATCGTCGTCGCTGCGAAATCCAGCCACCCAGAATTTGCCGTCAGCCCAGCCGACCGCCGTGTAGGCGAAAAGCGGCAGGATGGGAACATCGGTCCCCTCGGTCTGGTAGGCCGCTGAAAAGATGGCGGTGTGGGCAGGAGCCATGAAGGCTGCCACTGCTTGGATGGGCTTGCCGGGTTGATACGGGTCCGTATTGAGGAGAGCTGGCGTTTGGCTTCCCGGCTCAATGCCGATGGGCAAGCGGCCCGGCAAAGCAAACAGTTCGCTGCCCGGCGGCAGTTCAATCAGATCTTCCGGTTCGGGTGCGCTGATCCGGCCGGCAGCGCTCCCGGCCATGGACAAGCCAGCGTAATCAAGAATTTCTCCCGTGCTGGTGGCAAAAAGCAGGGAGGGCGTGGTTGCAGGGTGAGCACCCGTCATGGCGACGCATGATGGCTATGGCCGAATGCGTGCAAGTACCGAATCCACGGCACGATAAATTTCCAAATCGTCGCCGAAAACATCTTGGATGTTGGGGTGTTCGATCAGATCTTCAACGATGTACTGGGTCAGATAGAGACTGATGACATTGGGGTCCGGGGCGAGGTTTCTGATCGGAGCGATCTTGAACTGCATGTCGAACTCTTCCATATCGCCCAACTGTTGCAGTTGCCGGGCCATGACTTCCTGGATGGCGTGAACGGAATTGGTCTCGATGATATGCAGATCCAGCAGACGCTGCACCAGGGAAACGGCCAATTCAGCAGCCATTTCCCGGGATTTTTTGAACATGAAGTGGCGCTCCCGTTCCCTTTTCCGGTCAATGGCATCAATGGTTTTATTGGTGGAATTGCTGGGGTTGATGTGTCGAGCCATGCGTTCTCCTTGGGTGATCGAGCAAAAACAAATTCAAATCGGATTGAAAGGATTGTGGTGGCGGCGGTCTGCACGAATTTGCTCATTGCGTGCCCGCTGACAGACAGCAGCCTATGCCTACTCCGTTGTTGCGGGACGAGTTCGACGAGATGCGGCTTTTTATACTGTACCTCATTGAGATACGCACTGCTTTTGTTCGGGAAAACCCTCGCGAATTCTTACAGCATACTTTTGGCGGCAAGCTGGAGCGTGAACAGAGCCTGTTGCAAGCTGGAATAATTATGGTATGGGCATGGCGCCCTCTTCGCTCAGATACAGCCGGCGGAAGCGGTCGATTGATTCCTCCAAGTCCTTTGGCAGCCGGAGACCGTATTGGGCGACGTATTCGGCGGCCATGCGGTGCGTGTTGAAAATAGGGATGTTGAGCCGGAGGTTGTTCAGCGCGCGCTTGAGGTATGATGCCGGATGATCGTAAAACGACTCGAGGATTGTGGGCAGGAGCTGATAAAAAGCTGCGGCGTCCTCGGCATACAGCAGGGCGTCGGGGGCCTCGCTCAGGTCAGCCTCTTCGATGGGGCCTTCGTATCCGAATTTCCAACCCGTTTGCCCGTCGTGATAGCCCTCGACCCACCAGCCGTCCATGATGCTGATGTTCGGCACCCCGTTCATCGCGGCCTTCATGCCGCTGGTGCCGCTCGCCTCAAGCGGCCGCTTGGGGCTGTTGAGCCAGGCGTGCACCCCGCTGACCATCAGCTTGGAGATCTGCATGTCGTAGCCGGGAATGAAGACCAGCTTCCCCAATCCCTTGCTGCGGATGTAGAGTTCTTCCTGATTGTCGAGGATCAGTTTCAGCACCGATTTGCCGGGTTCGTCGGCGGGATGGGCCTTGCCGGCAAAGAGAAAATTGACCGGCCGGTCGAGCGCGATGAGGATGTCGGAAAGGAGCCCGATATCGTCGAAGATCAGATCGGCCCGCTTGTACGTGGAGAATCTGCGGGCAAAACCGATGGTGAAGACATCCGGCTGCAGCCACTCGGTTTCGGGAAGGTTGGAAAGATGATTGGGAGGATCAATCCAGGTCTCGACCATCTGCTCCCGGTGACTCTTGAGCATGGCATTGACGTAGTCGATCAGCAGCCGATTGTCCTTTCGCCACGCCTCCTTGAACATGGGGGCCAGAGCGGTCGCTTCCTGCTCGGTGATGGCGTCGAAGCAACTGGGGTCGGTGCGCCAGGCGCGGAGAGAGGGGAACTGGTCAAAACAGGCGGCTCGCTGTTCACTGATCCAGGTCAGGTGATGGACCCCGTTGGTGATCGCCTTGATTTTATCGGCAAAGGCCGGGAACTGCCTCTTGGTGACATCGCGGTGCAGCCGGCTGACACCGTTGACGGCCCGGTTGATCCGCATGGCCATGGCGGTGAAGTTGTACTCGTGGCAGCCCTCTTCGTCATGGGCGATGAGGTTGAGAATCTGCTGAAAAGCTTTGTGGCTGATCGCGGAATAGAGCTCACGGGAAAAGCGGTCATGTCCGGCCTTGACCGGCGTATGGATTGTGTACACTATCTTGTGCGCAACTCGTTCCGCCGCCGCCAGGATATCAGCGTCGGCAACCCGATCAAGGAAGGCGTCGCCGAAGGCGTCGTGCAATTCCTGGAGGATGAGGCGTAAGATAACGGTGATGCCATGCTGCTCGTTGAGGTGGATGGTGCGGGGGGTGCAACCGAGCGCCTCGAGCAACGGCAAGATGGCGGAGCCCAGCATGCGCCTCTGGTTGGCCTTGATGATGGCTGATTTGGCGTTATAGAGTTGGTGGGCAGGTTCTATGATCCATGACGGAGCATCGGGCAGGCTGTAGTCAATGAGGAATTCGGGAACGAACGAGTCGAGTTCTCCGGCGATTTCCAACTTCATCCATACATGGGCCTTGACCATTGTGGGGTGGGGTGGAGGGCCATTGTAGAAAGGGATTTCGATGACCAGCGGCTGGTCGGGCGCCTCTGGATTGCGGAGTTGGAACAGCGTGGGGGTTGTTTCGGGAGTCCAGCGGGTAGCTTGGTCAATCTGCCCGACCTTGGAATCAACGATCTGGGAGAAATATCCTTCCCGGTAGAGCAAGCTGATCGCCAATGCCGGAACATGCATGTCGGCAAAGCTTTTCAGGGTGTCGCCGGCAAGAACTCCCAACCCGCCGCTGTAATTCGGAATCTTGCGGGGGCCATTCAGGTACTTCTGCACCAGCCTGTTGATCTGGGGATCAGCATGTTCCCTGATGCGTTCGCGTTCCAGCCAATCCTTGATGGGATGAAACACGTCGGGATCGGCGCCGATCTCCATGGAAATATAGGCGATGGAGTCGCCATCGGGCCGGGTCAGTTGCCCCCAGACCCGATCGAAGACTTGTTGCGAAACGCCAAAAAATGTTCCGAAACGGTTGGTACAGATCAATTGCTCAATGTGGGTAGGTGCGTTCGGCGAAGAAATGTTCATGAAAATGATGCGTTTTTTTGTTGCAGGGGAAGACGAACAAGCTCAGTGAAGAAGAAGGGAAAGAATTTAGATAAGCCGCTGTTCTTTTGCAAGGAGATTTATTTTTTCGGGAAAAAATTGTTGTATTTCTCTGGCGGCACAGTACATTTCTCACCTATGTATTTTTTAATTTTTCACTGTATGGGAGGGAGAGATGGGCAGTAAAAAGATGTTTCATTGGGCCGCACTGGGATTGCTGATTTTGGGCTTGGGACTGACGGGTTGCAGCAAGAAATCCGAAACTGCGGCGCAGCAGGATGCCAGAGGAGGGGCCGGGGTGACGGAATCGCTGGAAACACCGGACTCCGGAATCATGGAAGGGAGAACTTCTGCGCCGATGGTACCGGTCTACTTTGAATTTGATAGCTCCAAGGTGACCGGCGAGCAGGTGCAGCGCATTCAAACCAATGCGGATTTTTTGAAGAAGAACCCAGATGTCAGCATCAGAATCGAGGGCAACTGTGATCCGCGCGGCACCCAGGAGTATAACTTGGCCCTGGGGGAACGCCGGGCGCAAAGCGCCAAATCATATCTCGTGAACCTTGGGATCAAGGCAAATCGCCTGACCACGATCAGTTTTGGCGAGGAAAAATTGCTGCTCTTTGGTCATGATGAAATTTCCTATGCCCAGAATCGGCGGGACGACTTCGTTATTGTAAAATAACAGGAACAAGTGATGGATTGGTAACCGGGCCAGGGGACTACTCTGCCCGGTTTTCTCATTTTTTGTCCGTCGGGTCTTTGGTCAAAAAGGAAGATGACGACGGAGAACGGAACTCATTTAACCAAGGAGAATTTATTGTGAATATCGTAAAAACTGCGGCTGGTTGTATAAGTGGTCTGTTGATTGGCGCCTTGGTACTTATTGGCGGGCAGGCACTGGCCGCGGATACTAAAGTTGCAGTCATTGACATGAGGCAGGTGCTGTCCTCCTCCCTTGCCGGTAAGAAAGCTGAAGGTATCGTCAAACAAAAGGTGGATTCGCTGCAGGAATCCCTTAAAAATGATGAAAACGACCTCATTGCCATGCAGAAGGAAGTCGAAAAAAAAGGGGCGGCGTGGAGCGATAGTGTAAAGAAGGAGAAATCTGCAGCGTTTCAGAAAAAAGTTCAGGATTTTGAAGAAAAGAAAAGGAAGAGTCAAGATGAACTGAATAAGCTGCGAGAGCAGCAGATCAACCCTGTGCTCAAAAAAGTGGAAGAAGTGGTGGCCAAAATTGCCGCGGATAAAGGATATGCGATTGTGGTGCCGCGCAATGTTGTTCTGTATGCCACTGATGCGGTTGACATCTCCAACACGGTCGTCAGTGAACTGGATAAGGTGATGAAGTAGAAAAACGCTCCGGCATGACTTGGTCTGGCATCATGATTGATCAACTGCTTGAGGAGCGACTGGCCCGGTGTGCCGATGTCAGGGTGCTGGTCATTGGCGACATCATCATTGATCATTTCCTCTGGGGGACGGCCAGCCGGATTTCTCCCGAGGCACCGGTACCGGTCGTTGATGTACATCGCGAAGACTTGCTGCTGGGAGGGGGGGCCAATGTTCTGAGAAACATCATCTCTCTCGGCGGTCAAGGCGCCCTGTGCGGGATTGTCGGTGATGATGTCATGGGGAGAAAGGTGATTGAGCTGGTCGAACAGCTGGGTGTTCCGACCGAAGGATTGGTCACCGGCAAGCGTCCGACCACGGTCAAGACCAGAGTGGTGGCCCAAGGCCAGCAGGTCGTCCGTTTTGACCGTGAGCAGACAGGATTGCCCTCCAAACATTCACTTGATGCCCTTTTGCGGTATCTTGAGCGATACATTCACACCTTTGACGCCGTGATGGTGTCGGATTACGCAAAAGGAATGGTCAGCGAGCAGTTGATGGCCCGGCTCCACCAGTTGCTCTATACGGTCCGAAATCGCGAACAGCGCCCGCTGCCGCTGATCGTCGATCCCAAACCTTCAAATATCCATTGTTTTGTCGGGGCCACCGTCGTCACCCCCAATCATCATGAGGCCATGCAGATCGCTGGCCTGCGGATTGAAGACGAGCGGAGTCTGATGGCGGCGGCGCGCCATATTCGAGACGACATCGGCTGCGAAGCTGTTTTGGTCACCAGAGGTGAGGCCGGAATGGCCCTGTTGCAAGGCGACGACGAACTGGTCACCATTCCGACCACCGCCAAGGAAGTGTACGACGTCACCGGCGCCGGAGATACTGTCGCGGCCACCTTGGCGCTCGGTCTGGCTGCCGGTTGCTCCATGCGGGAAGCGGCTGTGCTCGCCAACCATGCCGCCGGGATCGTGGTCGGCAAAGTCGGGACCGCCTGCGTAACCGCCAAAGAACTGCGCGCGGCGATCGCGGCGGCGCAGTGATCCATTGCACAGTGATCCATTGCATAGACTACAACAAACGGATGGGACGAGGATGCGACCGCGAAGTATGACAGGATTTGGCCGCGGCGAAGCCTCGGTGGATGGGAGGACCTGGGTCGCGGAAATCAGGACCGTGAACCATCGTTTTCTCGATCAACGGGTCATCCTGCCCCGTCCATTCGCGCTTTTTGAAGAAGCGGTGAAAAAAAAGGTAACGGCCGCGCTCGACCGGGGCAGAGTCGATATCACCTGCAGCCTGCAGGGGGCGGCTTCCATTGAGCCGCAACTGACGATCAACGAGCCGGTAGCCCGTCAGTATCGCCACTGCCTTCAACTGTTGGTTGAGCGGTTCGATATCGAAGGCCCCGTGACCTTGCGTGATATGCTGACTCTGCGCGATGTGATCAGTTTAGAGGAGCAGCGTCCCGATATGGATGCCGAATGGCTGCTGCTCGCTGCCGCGCTGGATGCGGCCTTGAAAGAGTGCGATCTCATGCGGGAGAAGGAAGGGCAGACCCTGCGCCAGGAACTTCTTGGCCGGCTGACCAAATTTGAAGCGATTGTGCGGCGGATCGACGGCGCCATCCCTGAGATTCAGCAGCAACGCCAGGACGAGCTCAAAGCCAGGATCGGCAAATTGCTGGAAGGGGTCGATCTTGACCCGATCCGGTTCGCCCAAGAAACGGCGATCATGGCTGATAAAAGCGATGTCACCGAGGAGATCGCCCGGCTTGACAGTCATATAGCCCAGTTCCACGCCTTTCTTGTCAGCGTTGAACCGGTTGGCCGGCGGCTTGATTTCCTGCTCCAGGAATTCCTCCGGGAAGTCAACACCCTTTCCTCCAAAATCGCCAATGCCGCCATCGCGCACCTTGGCGTCGAAATGAAGAATGAAGTCGAAAAACTGCGTGAGCAGGTGCAGAACATCGAATAGCGGCCGCGGTTCAGGCGTCTGCTTCTCTTGCTTCTCTTTTTCCCCGTATCCGTATTGATCTATGGAGAACAGACTCGTCAATATCGGCTTTGGCAATGCCGTCAAGGTCAACCGCATTCTTGCCGTGGTCAATCCGGGCTCTTCGCCTATCAGGAAGTTGAAGGAAGAGGCCCGACAGGAAAAGAAACTGATCGATGTGACCGAAGGCCGGCGGACCAGGGCCATCCTCATTCTCGATTCCGGGCACCTGATTCTCTCGTCGGTGCAGCCGGAAACCATTAACCAGCGATTGATGGCCCTGGAGCAGGATCAGCGCCACCCGGAGTTGGTGGTGGGCAAGGCCCAGGCCACGGGGGCGTGATGTTGTTGTTGGTGCTGTCCGCACCCTCCGGATGCGGCAAGACAACGATCCTCACCCGGGTCATGCGCGATCTGCCCGGGCTGGTTTTTTCCGTCTCGCATACCACCCGGCAGCCCAGACCCGGCGAGATCGACGGAGTGCATTACCATTTTGTCGAGGCGAACGTCTTTGCCGCCATCCGCAACAGGCAGCCGACCGGTTTTTTGGAATGGGCCGAAGTACATGGCAATATGTACGGCACCAGCGTCGACGAGGTTGATCGCCATCGGCATGCTGGTCAAGACGTCATTCTCGACATCGATGTCCAGGGGGCGGCTCAGGTCCGGCAGCGGACCAGGCCGGTGACCATTTTCATCGCCCCGCCGTCGCTTGCCGAATTGGAGCGACGCCTGCGCGGCCGCGGTACCGAAAGCGAGGCGACCATCGCTCTTCGCCTCAACAATGCCCGCAAGGAGTTGGCCTGCTCAGGAGCATACGATTACCTGGTGGTGAACGATCAGCTTGGCCAGGCAGTGGAAAGTTTGCGCAGCATCATCATTGCCGAGCGCTGCCGACAACGCCGGATGCCGGATGGCTGGCCGGCGCACTGGAGCGGCTGATGACGGGCCGGGGCAAGAGGGAAAGGCCGCCGGACGAACAACCGGCGACGCCAGCCTCGGACGACGATCTGATCTGGGGGGTCAACCCGGTCCGGGAGGCCTTGGTCCAGCAGGCTGCGACGATCAGCGAGCTCTTCATTCAGCGGGGCAAGGGGGGCGCACGGTTGCAGGAAATTATCGAGGGGGCCAGGGAGCGGGGCATCGCGGTCCGCTTTGTCGAACCGGACCGGATGCGTGTTGCGCGCACCTGCCGCCATCAGGGCGTGGTGGCCCGGCTGAGCGCAGCCCGGCTGCTGTCGTTCGATGGATTGCTGGACCGGATCGCCGAAGACCGCTCCTCACCCCCCCGGCTGCTGGCGCTCGATTCCATCCAGGATCCCCGCAATCTTGGCTCCATCCTGCGCTCGGCCCTGGCCGCCGGCTTTCAGTACGTTATCCTGACCAGGGATCGCAGCGTGCCGGTCACCGGTACCGTTGCCTGCACTTCCGCCGGAGCGGTGGCCCACCTCTCGCTCTGCCAGGTCATCAACTTGAGCGATGCGCTCAACAGAGTGAAAGAACGCGGATTCTGGGTGTATGGCGCGGTGGTTGAACCCGGTGCGGCCTCGATCTATACCGCCGATTTTTCCGGGCCGGTCTGCCTGGTGATCGGCAGCGAGGGCAAGGGACTCAGACCGCTGGTCCGCAGCCAGTGCGATGTTGTGGTGACAATCCCGATGCGGGCTGCCTTCAACTCACTCAATGCCTCGGTGGCAGCGGCAATCATCATGTTCGAAATCTCCCGCCGTACCGGCTAACGTCGCTTTATTTCTTCTTTTTTTTCATCTGCATCTGCAGCAGATCGCCCAATGTCCCCATGGACGGCGATTCCCTGTGTATTGGCGGCGGGGCTTCGTCTACGGCTGGTTCCTTGGCGGAGTAATCTTCGGGGATCAAGGCCAGGCGTTTCTGGCTGATATCGACCGACTCAATCTTGACGGTTAGTTCCTGGCCGATCGACAGCGCTTCCCGGGGATGGTGTATCCGCCTCCCCGCGCCCAGTTTGGAGATATGGAGCAAACCGTCAACGCCTGGCATCAGGGTGACAAAAGCGCCAAAGGCAGTCAGCCGCGAGACCTTGCCTTGGTGCACTGAACCCGCCGGATAGCGCTGCGTGACCGTGTCCCACGGGTTTTCCAATGTTTCACGCAGACTCAGTGAGATGCGCTCATTATCCCAATCGAGCCGCTTGATGATGACTTCCACCTGCTGATCGCGGCTCAGCACATCTTCTACCCGGTCGGTTTGTCCCCATGCCAGCTCCGCGATGGGGATCAGGCCATCGACACCGCCGATGTCGACGAACGCGCCAAACTCGCGAATCGAGGAAACGGTTCCCTTGACCTGCATGCCTTCATGGAGCTGTTTTTTCAACTGCTCGCGCTCCTGTTGCCGCTGTTCCTCCAGTACGGCCCGTGCCGACAGGATGATGTTGCGGCCCTGGTCGCCGTATTCGATCACTTTGAAGGCAAAGCTCTTGTCCAGATAGTCCTCGGTGCACTCGATCCTGCGGATGTCCATTTGCGAATAGGGACAGAATCCCCGATGGCCGGCAACGGTCACGGAGAAGCCGCCTTTGACCTCGCCGGTCACTTTGCCTTCGACGGGGATGCCTGAGCTGAAGGCCTCCTCCAGCTCACTGGAAGATGTCTGGTGGCCGAGTCGGATGGTGAACAGCATCTCGCCGCCCCGCGAGGACAGGAAGAAGACCTGTATCCGGTCGCCTGGGGCAACGGACATCTCGCCGGCTTGGTTGCGGAGTTCGGCGGAGTTGAGAATACCCTCGCTTTTGCCGCCGGCGTCAAGAAAGATGGTGTCGCCGCTGATGCCGACCACAGTGGCATCAACCCGGTCGCCGGGTTGCAGGGTGGTGCGGGAGGCGGTCTTGTCCTGGAAAAGTTCTGCAAAAGTTTCGTTGTTCATGGTCTGTTCAAGGGAGACTGATGCGCAGTAGTTTGCGGCCGGGTACCGTGATGAAGGCTGGGCTGCCCGGTCAAGTGGCCCGAATCTCTATTGGGGGTAGATGAGATACGGATTGTTGGCCTCTTTACCGTGCTTGTTGTATCGGGGCAACGCTTTTCCATGTCTGTCGATTTATTGAGTCATTCCGGATAACCGCATCGGCGGGCGGTTGCAGGGGAGCGTTCACTGCCGGATGATTTCCGTGCCCGGAGCCAGGTCGAGCGCGCGCAGGGCCCGCATCTGCTGGGCATCCCCTTGGCGAAGGGCGTTGAAGCGCACATTGGTGAAGGTCAGCTCGGTCAGAGCACCGAAATGGTCCTCCATGAGCAGCCGGAGAATAGTGAGGTCGTCAGCGATCCAGATTTGCACGCGTTTGACCTGGGGATGCGGTTTTTTGGGAATCAATTGCAATGCGTTGCAACCCTTGGGAGGATCATTGAGCAGAAAAAGGGGATCTCCCGGCGTGACGGCGAATTCATCGAGCAGATTTTTAGCCCCGGTGAAGATGGCGTAGGTAACGTCAGAGTCCATATCTTGGGTGGGAGAGACAAGCAACTGCTTGTCCTCGGGGGTATAGATGGAAAGCGACAGGCCGTCGTTGATGATGGTCTGCTCGGTCGGGGCAGTGTAGTTCCAGCGCATGATCCCCGGTGAGCCGGTTGCGGTATTGGTGGTGGCGGCGCGAAAGAAAACAGCGTTGCCTGCACCATGCTTCGTTCGGCCACCGTTCCGGGTGGTTTGGGAAAAATCAAGTCCAAGGCTGTGTAGTTGTTGATACTTTTTTTGCAACGATGCCACCCGCTGTTCAGGGCCGGCGGCGAGGATCATCCCGGGAAAGAGCCCGACAGCCAGCAACAGCGTGATAAGATAACGCCAAATATTCTCAGACATCGGTATACTCCAACAGGACGGGACGACCGAAGATGGTGTTGGCCAGGGCATGGACCGGGGCCGGTATGTCGGAGACGAAAAAGCGGCTGGGCGTGTCAGGGGCATACAGTTCATTGCGGAGTTCTGTATCTGCCTCGAGAATGGATCTGAGGTGGAGCGCAACTTCGACGGAGGAGTCAATAATGTTGACCCGGCGGCCGATGCGTGGGGCAATGGTCTTTTTGAGCAAAGGATAGTGAGTACAGCCAAGGATGAGGGTGTCGATCTGCTTGTCACGTAGAGGATGGAGATACTTTTTGACAATCATCTTGGTTTCCCGGTGATGCAGCCACCCTTCTTCAACCAGGGGAACCAGGAGCGGACAGGCCTGGCTGTACACCTTGCTGTCGGGCCGGACCACCTGGAGACGCTGTTCATAGGAACCGGAATTGATGGTTGCCCTGGTGCCGATGATGCCGATCTTGCCCGTGGGGCTGATGGCAGCCGCTTTGGCCACTGCCGGGAAGATGACGTCGATGACGGTTTGGTTGTAGTGGTTGCGCAGAAAAGTGGAAGCCGTGCTTGCCGCGGAATTACAGGCAATCACGATCATCTTCGCTCCCTGGCGCAGGAGAAACTCGGTGTTCCGATGCGAGTATTCGGTGATCATGGCCGGACTTTTGGGGCCATATGGCATACGGGCAAGATCGCCAAAATAGACCAGGGGATAACCCGGACAACATTGTTCAATGGCCCGGGCCACGGTCATGCCGCCGACGCCGGAGTCAAAAATACCAATCATTTTTTTTGTTGATTACAGTGAACGGCAAAGAGGAAAAATCGAGATGCGTGGGGTACAAAGATAAGCTAATAAAGTTACTGCGGAAGAGCCAGAACCACAAGGTTGAAATGACAGAAGAAACAAAATAGCTGCACAACTGGAAGATACTGCATTCAGGAGAAGGACGTTTGCCGCCTCCGCCTGAATGCATTGATTGAGTAATATTATCGGATGATGCAGGTATTATTTCTTTTTGGGTTTGTCTTTTGTTCGCATTTCAATAGCCTTGCGAAGATTGTCAGGTAGTCCTCTTTCCTTGCCCGACTGCGAGCGTTTTTCTGAAAGTGCTTTGGCGCACAGTGGCTGGCGAGCGGAAAAACCATATTTTCTTCGGTATTCTTTAGAAGTCAAGCCATGTGATTTGAGATGCTTCGGCGAAAGCATCTTGAATTCCTGGCCACACTCCAGGCAAATAATTTTATTTTTTTGAATTGATTTTTTGGGATCGATACCAGGATTTATCTCTTCAGGTTCAGGTTCAATTTTGACCAATTCTGATTCCTGCAGAGCCTTAAGAGTTTGAAATGTGTCGTTCAATGTAGATTTTATTTCTTCTGCTGTCATTGGTTTGGTGCTGATCTGGGCTTGAGTGATTTCCACAGCCATTTCCACGAGCGATTTACTCATCGTTCTCTCCTGAGAAAAAAATTAAATGGGAGTAACGTATTTGTTCCTGTTATTATTATAATAATAGAGCAAGCTGACAACCAGCGCAATTCTTTTCTGCTGTTGCAGAAAAAATAGGATTTGGGAGGATCAGATCGGAATTTTTACTGCTATACAAGTGATGACCTGAACTAAGCTGGCGAATCTCCTGTTGCGCTCTCAAGAAGAACACACTCTCCCCTGTGGTTCCTTTGCACAACACGGCAGAATGTTCCCGATGCGAGTGTTGACAGTCTGTTGGAGAGGCATTATTGTTGCCCTTGCTTTGATGGTTTGCCTTCTTGTTTAACCTACTTATGTAATATATATAGAGAAAATCGCGGGGTGGGATCATGCCGGTGTATGAGTATGAGTGTAGCGGATGCCAGAAGATTTTAGAGGTGCAACAACGCTTGGCTGACGAGCCGATATCCGTTTGCCCGGATTGCGGCGGGAGTATGCGGAAATTGATCTCCATGAGCTCGTTTCAGTTAAAAGGAGGCGGCTGGCACACCGACGGATACAGCAATGGCAAGGAAAGCGCTCCCTGCGCCGATTCCGGAGGCGCGCCGTCGTGCCCTGGTTCCGGTGGCTGTTGTCAGTGCCCGGCAGCCACCTGACCGATACACGGTTTCATCGACAAAACCTGGCTGTTGGTTTTTTTAATGGCTACGCATCACTTGGTGATGATGGCCATGGCGTCTCCATAGGAGAAAAAGCGGTAACCGGCGGCCACCGCCTCCTGGTAGGCCGTCAGAATCCGCTCCCGGCCCGCGAGGGCTGAGACCAGAAACAGCAGCGACGATTTGGGCAGGTGGAAATTGGTGATGATGTTGTCCACCGTCCGGAATCGATAACCCGGATAAATAAACAGATCGCACTCGCCGCTGCCCGCCTGGACATAGCCCTGCCTATCGGCTGCAAATTCAAGCGTCCGCACCGTGGTCGTTCCCACCGCCCAGATTCTCCCCCCCCCTTGCTTGACCTGCCGGACGGCTTCAGCCGTTTCCGCAGGGATGGCAACATATTCCCTGTGCAGAACATGGTTGCGGATATCCTCGCTGTGCACTGGCGCAAAGGTGCCGTATCCGACATGGAGCACGATAGTGGCTATCGTAACACCCTTGCTCCGGATGGCAGTCATCAGCTCGTCGCTGAAATGGAGGCCTGCGGTCGGTGCCGCGACTGAACCGGTATGGCGCGCATACCGGGTTTGATAGCGATGCCGGTCCTCCCCCAGGCTTCCGTCTGGCCTGCTGATATAGGGGGGCAGGGGCATCTGGCCATGGTCGTCCAGCACCTGCTCCAGTGTTTGCCCTGGTTCAGGTTGATACTGCAAGGTCACCTTGGCGGTGCCGTCCGCATGCATGTCGTCGATCTGGACCAAAAAGCGTGGGCCAAGATGGATCAAGCTACCGATTTTAGGACGTTTTGCGCTTTTGATCAGGGCCGTTGCCGTTGCTTTTCGCCATGAAGAGTCAGCGCCATTTGTGGAGGAGATCTGAGGAAAGGCAAGGAGAAATAGTTCGATCTTGCCGCCGGTCTGTTTGTTGCCCAGCAACCGGGCTGGGAAGACTTTGGTGGTGTTGATCACCAGCAGATCGCCGGCATGAAGATAGTCAACGAGGTCGGCAAATCGCCTGTGGGCGATCGAGGTGCTGCCGGTCGCAAGGACGAGCAGGCGGGACCGGTCGCGTTGCGGTTCCGGAAACTGGGCGATTTGGTCGGCAGGCAGATCGTAATCGTAATCGTCCAAAAGGTACGAATGATCGGTCATGGTCAAAAGCAGGTTGACAGGTTTCGGGTGATTTGCTTGCAAAGCACGATAACCTACTTTACATTGCGGCAAAAGTCTTGGCCGAAAGTGTTGATCTAGGCGACCGTGTGCCGATGGGTCCGGTGGCGCCGATTGTCTTGCTTGGGGGTGCTGTGTTTCTAGTAACTGCTGCCACCGATTTTGAGATGGAGCCGTTTCGGTTCGCCTGCCCGGAGGCCGTGCATCCCGTATTGGTGACCGGGGTCGGGCCAGTGGAGGCGGCGGTTTGCCTGACCGCTTTCTTGGCCACAACCTCCCTGCCGTTGGCTGGAGTGGTCAATTTCGGAGTTGCCGGAGCATATAGTGCCGGGGCTGACCGGAGCGGGGCGGCTGTGCTCGATCTCTGCCTGGCCGAGCAGGAAGTGCTCGCCGATCTGGGCGTTTGTGCGAACGAAGAGGTGCGGCCGTTGCGCGGAGAGGGGTTCACCATGACCTGTTCCTTCGAACTGGACGCAGGATTGCGGCGCCGGGCGGAATCAGTGCTCGTTGCCGCCGCCATCCCGTATGTCAGTGGCGTGTTTGCGACGGTCAGCGCTGCCAGCGGCACCCGCAGGCGGGGAGATCTGCTGGCCGCGCGGCATCATGCCCTGTGCGAAAACATGGAAGGTGCCGCTGTGGCCCGGGCCTGTCAACATTTCGGGTTGCCCTTGCTGGAATTGCGCTGTATTTCCAACTTGGTCGAAGACCGCGATCTGCGCAACTGGCAATTGCACGATGCCTGTGTCCGATGCGGGGAAGTGACGGCCCTGGTCGTCAAAGGATTGCACCATGACTGAATCACTGCCTCTGACCCTCGGTTTCTCCCCATGCCCCAACGACACTCATATCTTCAATGGCTTGGTCCACGGCCAGGTGGAGCTTACTCGCTGTTGCCTGGGCAACGTCCATCTGGAGGACGTGGAGACCTTGAACGAATGGGCGATGCAGGGACGTTTGGATGTGACCAAACTTTCGTTTCATGCCTTTGGTCATGTGCGCGACCGGTATGCGCTGCTGCAGGCAGGCGCGGCCCTGGGGCGGGGATGCGGGCCCTTGTTGATTACCGGAGCGAGTGACAAACCGGCCAACCTTGCCGACTGGAATATCGCCATTCCCGGCGCGTACACCACTGCGGCGCTCCTGTTGCGGCTGTACCGGCCGGATTGCCGGCGACTGATGATCATGCGTTTTGACCGGATCATGGATGCCGTCGCTGCAGGGACAGTGGATGGCGGGGTGATCATTCACGAAAGCCGGTTCACCTATCAAGCCTTGGGCCTGCGCTGCATCCGCGACCTCGGTCAGTGGTGGGAAGAAACCACAGGATTGCCCATTCCCCTCGGCTGTATCGCCGCGAGAAAAACGCTGCCGCTCCCTATCCGCGCGGAAATCGATGAGGCGATTGCGGCCAGTATCCGCTGGTCCGACGCCCATTCCGGAGAAGGATTGGAATACATCAGGGCGTATGCCCAGGAAATGGACCCGCAGGTCATGCGTGAGCATATCGCCCTCTATGTTAACGACTATTCCAGGGGACTCGGAGAAGAGGGGATGCATGCGGTACGTCAACTGCTGCGTCGAGGTGCTGATGTCGGCCTCTTTCCCTTGGTTGACGACGATATATGATCGAACATCCCGGCCAGGCTGCGACCTCCCCTGTTTGGGGCTGCGTGCTGATCGGCGGCAAGAGCAGCCGTATGGGGCGGCCCAAGCATCTCTTGCGTTGGGAAGACCGAACCTGGATCGAACGGACAGTTGCCCTGCTGCGCCTGCGGGCTGAACAGGTGATTATCGCCGGCTCGGGATACCTCCCTCCCACCCTTGCCGAGATTCCGCGCGTGGACGATGTCCCTGGTCTCGAAGGGCCGTTGGCAGGCATCCTGTCGGCGTTTCGGCATTATCCCGATATTTCCTGGCTGATGGCGGCCTGCGATCTGCCGGACCTGGAAGAAGGAGCCCTGCAATGGCTGCTTGACAGCCGCGCTCCCGGTGTGCTCGCAATCCTGCCGGATCTGGTGGGCGATGGCCGCGTGGAACCCCTGATGGCCTACTATGACAGGCAATGCCGGTCGCTGCTGGAAACAATGGCTGCCACAGGCCAGAGACGAATGCAGTGGCTGCGGCAGGCGGCGGGGGTGGTCACGCCGCAGCCTCCTGCCGTGCTGCGACCGTCGTGGCACAATGTCAATACTCCCCAGGAACTTGAAAATGTTGGCCCTTAAAGCTGCCGGCCAAGACCTGTTTGATCAGGGGCTGGTGGTGTCGGTTGAAGGAGAAGGGCGTGACTGGAAGGGAAAATGAGGGGAGCGGGGGCTGGTCCGGAACGATGACCGGAGGACTGGAGCGCTTTTTCATCCACGTGGCGTCCGAGTGCCCCTATGATATGGCCACGAACGCCGTCTACCATCAGGCCATTTTTGGACAACTCTCCGACGAGGCCATGGGTGACTTTCTGGGCCGCGGCTACCGGCGTAACGGCAATTGTATCTATACCATGCACTGCCGTAATTGCGGCTTGTGCGTTCCCATACGGTTGAGGCCGGAGAATTTTCGGCTCAATCGCAATCAGCGCCGGGTCTGGAAGAAAAATCAGGACGTGGTCGTCGAGATTGCGCCCCTCACCATGTCACGGGAAAACGTGGCCCTGCTGCAACGCTTTCTGACCACCCGTTTTCCTGAAGGCCGGAGCAGCGCCGAGAACTACTATGCAGAGTTTTTCATCACCAGCATTGCCCGATGCTTTGAAATCCGCTACCGGGTTGCCGGCGAACTTCTGGGGGTGGGCATTGTCGATGCCACTCCTGTCTGGATGAACGCGGTCTATTTTTTTTTCGATCCTGCTCAGGGCTGGCGCAGCCCTGGAACCCTCAACATCCTCACCCTTAACCACATCTGCCAAACGCAGAAGATCGGGTACCTGTATCTCGGCTATTGGATCGACGGTCATGCCAGCATGAGCTACAAAAGCGCATTTCGACCGCACGAACTGCTGATCGATGGAGCCTGGCAGCAACGGCAATGAGCCCTCCCTGCGGCTCGCCTGGGTGGCAAAGCCGCGCGAGACTTCTCGGCCGCTTGGCCGGTCTGTTCCGGAAAAGGCTGTTGCCGGACGTCGGCCGGGAAATCTTGTCTAAGGTTTTTCCTTCCAGTCGGGCCGCAGGTGCAGATCGGTCAACTGTCTGCGCGATACCGGCGAAGGGGCGTCGGTGAGCGGGCAGGTGGCTTTTTGCGTTTTGGGGAAAGCGATGACGTCGCGGATGGAAGTTGATCCGGTCAGCAGCATCATGAGGCGGTCAACGCCAAAGGCGAGGCCGCCGTGCGGCGGAGCGCCGTATTCCAGCGCCCGGAGCAGAAAGCCGAATTTCTCTCTGGCCTCCTCTTCGCCAATGCCCAAGGCTCCGAACACGGTCTGCTGCATAGCCGGGCTGTGCATGCGGATGGAACCGCCGCCGATCTCGTTGCCGTTGAGAACTAGGTCATAGGCCCGGCTTTTGACCGCTCCTGGGTCGGTGGTCAGCAGCGACAGGTCATCGTCGTTGGGCGCGGTGAAGGGATGGTGTACGGAGGTGTAGCGTTTTTCCTCCTCGTCATACTCAAGGAGTGGGAAATCGGTGACCCAGAGGAAATTGAACACGTCATCGTCAACCAGTTCCAGCCGTCGGGCCAGTTCCAGCCGCAGCTCCGAGAGCACCTGATTAACGGTTTTTGCCTTGTCGGCGCCGAACAGGATGAGGTCGCCGGGTTGGGCGTCGAGAGCCTTGCCCATGGCGGCGATTTCTTCCTGGTTGAAAAATTTGGTGATGGGCGACTGCCATTCGTCTTCTTTGATCTTGATCCAGGCCATGCCGCGCGCACCGAAGCGAGCGGCATACTCGGTGAGGTCGTCGAGATCCTTGCGGGAAAACTGACCGCACCCCTTGACGTTGATCGCCTTGACCACGCCGCCTTGTTCCACGGCTGTCCGAAAGACCTTGAAGCCGCAATTTCGGACAATACCGGTCAAATCGACCAGTTCCAAGCCAAACCGGGCGTCCGGCCGGTCGGTGCCGAAGCGGCGCATGGCTTCGCCATAGGTCATCCGCGCAAAGGGAGGGCGCAGCTCAATCGAGCGGACAGCAGCGAACAGGTCGCTGATCATCCCCTCGACCAGGGCAATGATGTCGTTTTCGGTGACAAAGCTGAACTCCATATCGATCTGGGTAAACTCGGGCTGGCGGTCGGCACGCAGGTCTTCATCGCGAAAGCACTTGACGATCTGATAGTACCGGTCCATGCCGGCAACCATCAGCAACTGCTTGAACAGTTGCGGCGACTGGGGCAGGGCGTAAAACTTGCCCGCATTGACCCGGCTCGGGACCAGATAGTCGCGGGCCCCTTCCGGAGTGGAGCGGGTGAGCATCGGGGTTTCGATCTCAAGGAAGTTGTGGGCGTTGAGATAGGAACGCACGGTTTGCATGGCCTGGTGCCGGAGGAGGATGTTGCGGGCGATCTCCGGCCGGCGCAGGTCGAGATAACGGTATTGCAACCGCAACGTCTCAGACACTTCGATTTCTTCGTCCAGGGGAAAAGGCGGCGTTTCGCTGGCGTTGAGGATGCGGAGCTCGTGGACAAGAACTTCGATCGCGCCGGTGGCCAGCTTGGGATTTTCCATGGACTCCGGGCGATTGACCACCTGGCCGCGCACGGCAATCACCCATTCGCTGCGCAACTGATGGGCCTTGGCATGCACTGCCTCGCTGACCTCCGGGTTGAAGACAACCTGGGTCATGCCCCAGCGGTCGCGCAGGTCGATGAAGATGACCCCGCCATGATCCCGGCGACGGAGCACCCAACCCATGAGGGTAGTTTCCTGGTTGACGTCGCTTACGCCAAGGTCGTTGCAGCTATGTGTGCGCCGCAGCGCTCCCATTGATTCCATTTTTTTCTCCGTATGAGATAGCCGGGCGCCTCGGGGCGTTCCGGAAGATAGCTGTTTTCAGGCCGGTGGCAACGGGCGGCGCATCCGAGGCGGGCCTGTCAAGGGGTTGCGGTTGCTTGCACCATATCGAGCAGCCGTCCGGCCTGTTCCTCAGAAGAGCCGCGCAAAGCAAAGGGCTGTTGTTCCTGGGTCCGCATGTCGCGGAGGATGGCCTCGCCCCGGGTCCATTCGTCCTCTCCGACAATCAGGGTGAAGCGGGCATTCGCCCGGCTTGCCTGCTTGAGTTGGGCCTTGAGGCTGCGTCCGCTGTAGTCGATGGCCGCCTTGGCCCCTTGCCGCCGCAGGGCGTGGACCAGCTGTCCGGCAGGGGCAATCGTCACCGTGCCGAGGGCGGCGACAAAGACATCCATGCCCTTGGCCGGGATCGGACAATGATCATGCTGGTCCATCAGCAGGGCAAGGCGCTCCAGGCCCATGGCGAAACCGATGCCGGAGAGCGGCGGGCCGCCCAGTTGCTCGATCAGGCCGTCGTAACGGCCTCCGGCCCCAACAGCCGCCTGGGCTCCGAGATCGGTGGTGAGGAACTCGAAGGTGGTTCGGGTATAATAATCGAGGCCGCGGACCATGAACCGGTTGATTTGGAAAGGAATACGCAATTCCGAAAGCACTGTCCGGACCTCGGTGAAATGACGGTCGCAATCGGGGCAGAGCGCCGCCAGCAGCGAAGGAGCGTCCTTAATCACAGCGCGGCAGGATGTTTTTTTGCAGTCCAGCACCCGCAGCGGATTGGTACGGGTACGGCGCTGGCAATCGCCGCACAGCGCTTCGTGCCGCTGTTCGAGGAAGACGATCAGTTGTTCCTTGAATGGTGGGCGGCAAACTGGACAACCCAAGGAGTTCAGCTCCAGGCTGACAGCCAGCCCCAGCTCGTCCAACAGCATCTGCGCCATGGCGATCAACTCGGCATCGACCCTGGGTTCCGAGGCGCCGATGATTTCGGCGTTCAATTGATGGAACTGCCGCAGGCGGCCCTTTTGCGGCCGTTCGTGCCGGAACATCGGCCCAATGGTGTAAAGCCGCTGCACCGGCTGCTGCACATGGAGACCGTGTTCGATAAACGCGCGCATGATCGAAGCGGTGGCCTCGGGCCGCATGGTGATGCCCTTGTCGGCAAAGGTGTACATCTCTTTTTCGACCACATCGGTGGCTGAGCCGATGGACCGGACAAAGAGTTCGGTTTTTTCCAGAATCGGCATCCGGATTTCCTGGAAGCCGAACCGCTCGAAGATATCCCGTGCCCGTTGCTCGATATATTGCCATCGGCCGACGGCTTCGGGTAAGATGTCTTTGAATCCGTTGATTGCTTGAATTGTCAAGATAAACTCCAAAGAAACCGCGTGTGCGACACCGTGCATGCTGCACCCCGGGATGCCCATGCCGGAAAAACTATAAATTTTAATCGGGGAAGGGGTAAAAAGTCAAGCCGATGTGGTTAGGTTGTGGTAGAATAATAAAGATGCATTGTGATGCTCGCGCTGGATGCTTGTGCCTGATTTAGGTTGCCGGGTCATAAAGGAATGCATGGTGTTGCAATTTTTTTTCGAAAACAACGTATTAATGTAGAGGCTTGAATGAAACTGCCAGAACTGAAAATAGGTTCGCTCGTCGCCAAGATCCCGATTATTCAAGGCGGGATGTCCATCCGGGTGTCGACTTCCGCACTGGCGACGCCCGTCGCAGAGTGTGGCGGTATCGGCACCATCGGTGGTTCCGGCATCCCGACGGCCGAGTTGCAGGAGGATATCCGCAAGGCCAAGGAGGCCACCAAGGGCGTGATTGCCGTCAACATCATGTATGCGATGAAGAATTTCTATGACCTGGTGATGGCCTCCATCGAGGCGGGTGCCGACATGATCATCACCGGGGCGGGTTTTTCCCGCGACATATTCAAAATCGGCAAGCAGCATAATATCCCTATCGTCTCGATCGTCTCGTCGCCCGGCTTGGCCTCCATGGCAGAAAAATTGGGCGCTTCGGCGGTTATTGTCGAGGCGGCCGAGGCCGGCGGACATCTTGGCACCGATATCTCGTTGCGGGATCTTTTTCCGACGATCCGCAAGGTTATCTCCAAGATCCCTTTGATTGCCGCTGGCGGCATCACCAACGGTTTTGAGATTGCGGAAATGATGGATAAATACGGCGCCGACGGCGTACAGGTCGCTTCCCGTTTCGTGCTGAGCAGGGAATGCTCGGTATCTGACGAGTTCAAACAGGCTTTTCTCAAAGCCAAGGAAGAAGATATTGTCCTGGTTTCCTCGCCTGTGGGCATGCCGGGCCGGGCAATCAAGACGCCTTTTGTCGACAAGATGCTGAACGACGAAGACATTTCGGTCAAGAAGTGCCTCTTTCAATGTCTGAAGAAATGCAATCATAAATATTGCATCAGCGAGCGCCTCATGGCGTCGTTCAGTGGGGATCTTCTGAACGGCCTGTTTTTCTCCGGCGCCAATACCTTCAAAATGAAGGAAATCCTTTCGGTCAAGGAAATTTTTGACAACTTTGTCAAAACGGCAGAGTCGGTGTACAAGGAAAAATTCGCCACCTATTGAGTGATTATTGCACGGCCGTGGTGACTTGTATGGCAGAAGAGCCGCTCGAACAGGCGTTGGCGCAGCCGGATGACTGTATTGCACCGGCGACGGTGATCCCCGAGTCGGAGCACCCCATCCGCGAACACCAGCTCGACCGGGAAGCGTTGAAGGTGCTGTACCGCCTTCGCGATGCCGGCTTCAAGGGCTACCTGGTGGGTGGGGGGGTGCGCGATCTCTATCTCGGCCGTACCCCCAAGGATTTTGATATTTCCACCGATGCCCGTCCCGGTCAGTTGCGCCAGATGTTCCGCAACAGCCGCACCATTGGCCGTAGATTCCGGCTGGTGCAGGTTTTTTTCAAGGGCAACAAGATCATTGAGGTCTCGACCCTCCGGTCGCGGAGCGAGTATGACATCGACGGCGAGGAACAGGTGCTGCCGTCGAACAACACCTTCGGTACGCTGGAGGAAGACGCCTTCCGCCGCGACCTGACCATCAACTCCCTGTTCTACGAAATCGAACACCACACCATTATTGATTACACCGGTGGGGTGAGCGATCTTAACCAGAGGATCATCCGGGTGGTCGGCGACCCAGACCGGCGTTTCACCAGGGATCCGGTGCGGATGATACGGGTGGTGCGCCATGCCGCCCGGACGGGATTCATCATCGAAGAGGCAACCTTTGCCGCCCTGCAGCGCCACAGGGAGAAGTTGCGGCTGTGTCCTCCCTCGCGCATTCGTGACGAGATATTGAAGGATTTGCAATCCGGATCCAGCCGTTCCTGGGCGGAGCTCTGCATGTCTTCTGGCCTGTGGACAACGCTCTTTTCCCTCTATACGCCATTGTTTGAGGCAGAACATGGCGAACGGGTCCGTGAGGATTTGTTACGTATTTTCACCGTGTTGGATCGGATACATGCCCAGCATGAAGGTGAAGCGCCGGTCAAGATCCCCGAGCACCTGCTCTTTGCCTCGCTTTTGCTCCCGTGGGCGCGCGAGCGGTTTGGCCTGCCGGAAACCAATGTCCGGGGCGCGAACTTTCATCATTTGTCCCGTGCCATCCGCAAGGAAATCGATTTGGGGTTTGGCGAACCGTTCAATGTGCAGCGCATGGCCAAGGAGTTTTTGACTACCTTGCTGATCAACCTTTCCACCTTCCACCATGCCCGCAGCCAGGGGGATGACCCCAAGTGGTTGAAGAGAAAAAGTTATTATCGGGATTGTTCCCGTTTTTATGACATTTATCTGGAATCCCAAGGGATACCTGCGGTGACGGCCGAGCGTTTTGCGGTGGAAGGTGGGAATGAAGCCGAAGTGGTGGCGGTCATGCCTCCGGTCACGGAAGGTGGAGAGGGCGGCGCCAAAGGCAAGGGCCGCAATGGGATGAATCCCGCCTTCAGCAGTGCCAAAACCGGGGTGTTTGGTCTGCGCCGCCCCTGAGATGACCCGCTCGCCAGGCACCCATCGCGGTTGCCACCCTCCTCTCAGTTATCGCATGACAGGCGCCATCTTTTCTTTTCCTGCCCGGACTGCTGTTCCTTCCAGGCGATCAATCCCGATCGCGCCTTTCTGATTCGTGATTTCATTGTGCGGCCGAGAAACGGGCAATCCGTTTTTGGCGCCGTCATGTCCCAACTCAGACGGCGGACAACAGGCCGATGACGGAGCCGTTTCTGCCGGTGATGCCATCGGCAGTGGCGCGTGCGCGCCGGTAAGAAAAGAACTGCGGGCTGCAGCGGGTGCACAGGCCGGCCGTGTCGATGCGGTCGGGGAGCACTCCGGCGTCGAGTAATTGCTTGCGGCTGATGGCCCAGAAGTCGAAATGGTACGGCCGAATCTGAAAGGCATGCATCCAGGCGGGCAACTCTTTTTGGTAATGGACGAATTCGGCGCAGCAGGGCCCCAGGGATGGACTGATAACCGCCAATAAGCTGCCCGGCGCCACGCCGTACTCGATGCGCAGGCAGTGGATGGTCTTGCCGATGAGATCAAGGACGCTGCCCCGCCAACCGCAATGGACAGCGGCAACAACCTTCGTCGCCGGGGCCAGGAGCAGGATGGCCTGACAATCGGCCTGCTGAATCAGTACGCCGGTGTCGGGCATGGAAGAGATCAAGGCATCGTAGCCTTGCGGTTCTGCCTGGAGGTGCTTGCGGTCAACCCGGAGGATACGGTCGCCATGGACCTGTTGGGCCGAGACGAGATGGCGAAGGCCCAAGGTGCTCCGCACCCGGTCCCGGTTCTCTTGCACACGCCTGGCCGTGTCCCCGACATGATAGCTGAGGTTGAGGGAGGCGAAAGGCGCTGTACTGGTGCCGCCCGCGCAGGTGAACATGCCGTGGGGCACGTTCAGCAAGGGGCTGGTGTAATGGACGAGTGGCGAGTGATGCGGGTGCATGGCGTGGCGTGCTCAGCAGGTTGAAGGCAGTGGCTTGCAATGGCGCATGATGACAACGGTTGATGTAAATCGGCCGAGCGGGAATTTGACGGGCGCGAGGTTGATGGACAGGCATTTGGGATGTACCGGAACTGCTGGCGGAAAAGGAAAAGCGGTGAAGCGCCTTGTTGTATCGGCTCACCGTTGGATCAGTGATTTGGCGATGGGCAACCAACATCGTTTTGGTTGCAAGACAATGTAATGCACACCGAGAGAACCGGGCGATCTGCACCGCCCGGTTGGAGAAGAGTCAGGCTTACAGGTACGAAAAGGAGGTTTTGTTCTTTTTCCGGTCGATGTGCACGTTGCCGCCCTTGACCAGACGACCGAACAGAATCTCCTCGGTGAGAACATCGCCGATCTCCTTCATGATGAGTCGGCGCAACGGCCGCGCGCCGAAAATGGGCTCGTAACCTTCCTTGGCCAGCCAGGTGCGGGCAGAGGGGCTCATGGTAATCGTCACCTTCTTTCCGGCCAACTGCTGTTGCAATTCCATCACCAGCTTGTCGACCACTTTTTCCACCGTAGCTGGCTCCAGAGCCGTAAAGGTGATGGTGGCATCCAGCCGGTTACGAAATTCAGGGGAGAAGAGATTTTTGAGGACCTTCTGCTCCTTGCCGGTGGAATCGCCCAGAAAACCAATGGCCCTCTCGCTCATTTCACGGGCGCCTGCGTTGGTGGTCATGATCAGAATGACATTGCGGAAATCGGCGCGGCGTCCGGTATTGTCGGTGAGGGTGGAATGATCCATGACCTGCAGCAGAATGGAAAAAACATCCGGGTGCGCCTTTTCGATTTCGTCGAGCAGCAGTACTGTGTACGGATGTTTGCGGATGGCATCGGTCAAAAGGCCTCCCTGGTCAAAGCCGATATAGCCGGGAGGGGCGCCGATCAGCCGGGAGACCGCGTGCTTCTCCATGTACTCGCTCATGTCGAAGCGCTCGAAGTGGACAGCGAGGGCGGTGGCCAGCTGCCGGGCCACCTCGGTTTTACCCACTCCGGTAGGGCCGGCAAAGAGGAATGAGCCGGTCGGAGCCTGCGGATTGCCCAGGCCGGCCCGCGAGCGTTTGACCGCTTTCACCAGGGCTGCGATCGCCTCATCTTGACCGAAGATAACCGTTTTCAGTTTGTCTTCCAGGTGGAGGAGTTCATTGGCGTCCGTGCTGACCTTGCTGGTGACCGGTACCCGGGCGATCCTGGAGACGATCTGTTCGACGTCGCGAACTCCGACCGTATGGCCGGTTTTGCCGTTCAAGCGGAAAAAGGCGCCAGCCTCGTCAAGTACGTCAATGGCCTTGTCCGGTAGGAACCGGTCGTTGATGTATCGATGCGCCAGTTCCGCCGTTGCTTCGACGGCGGCCCGGCTGTAGCGGATCTGGTGGTGTTCCTGGTAACGGGATTGCAGGCCGCGCAGAATTTTGACGGTATCGTTCACCGAAGGCTCGTCGATATCGATCTTTTGGAAACGGCGGGACAGGGCCCGATCCTTCTCGATATGGTTTTTGTACTCCTCATAGGTGGTGGAGCCGATGCATCGGATGGTGCCGGCCTGGAGCGCGGGCTTGAGCAGGTTGGAGGCATCCATTGAACCGCCGCTGGTGGCGCCAGCGCCGATGATGGTATGCATCTCGTCGATGAAGAGAATGGCTTTCTCCTTCTTCTCGATGGCGGCTACCACCTCTTTCAGGCGTTTCTCAAAATCACCCCGGTATTTGGTGCCGGCCACCAAGGTGCCAAGGTCAAGCATGTAGATCTCCGCATCCTGGAGCAGATCCGGCACCAGCCTTTTGGGGTCTGGCTGCAATTCTTTCCGGGCAACGCTGTCCTCATGGATGCGCAGAGCCAACCCCTCGGCCATGGCTGTTTTTCCGACCCCTGGCTCGCCGACCAGCAGCGGATTGTTTTTCTTGCGCCGACAGAGGACCTGCATCATCCGGCGCAGATCCCGATCACGGCCAATCAGCGGATCGATGCCACCTTCCGCGGCCTTTTTGGCGAAATTGACAGTGAATTCGTCCAGCGCATCGGTCGGTTTGGCATTCTGTTTTTTGGGGGATGGATGATGCTGCGGGCCGGGAGGCGGTTGCCGTACCGGTTCATTTTGCAGATATTCCGGCAGGCTGTGGGAGATATATTCCATCACCTCCATGCGACCAACCCCTTCGCTGCCGAGGAAATAGACCGCGTGCGAATCGGGTTCGGTGAAGATGGAAACGAGAACGTCGCCGGTGTCAACCTGCTTCTTGCCGCAACTCTGGACATGACTGACCGCCCGCTGCAACACCCGGTTGAAGGCCACTGTCTGGGCTGGCTCGCTGCCGGCATTTTTCATTATCGGCATGCTTGTTTCAAAGAAGTGTTCAATGCGTTCTTTGAGGGTGGTATTGTTGCCACCGCATTTGTCGATAATGTGACGGGCAAGATCGTCATGCAGCAACCCGTAGAGCATGTGCTCCACAGTGACATACTCGTGACGGTGATTCTTGGCTTCCTTGATCGCCTTGATCAGAGCGAGTTCCAATTCTTTACTCAACATATTCTTTGTCCTCGATCACAAGACATCTCTCGCCGACGCTATGACGAAACATGCCTGAACTGTGATACGTATTCAACAGCTCCGCTCCAGTGAACAGCGAAGAGGGAACAGATTCCTTCTTGCCATCCTGTGGACGATTTCCACCTTGGTTTCACCGAGTTCGCGTGTGTAGACTCCGGCGATACCCACCCCCTGATGATGCACGTTCAACATGATCCGGGTGGCCTCGTCGGTGTTCTTGTGAAAGACTGTCTCCAGGATCATGACCACAAAATCCATGGTCGTATAGTCGTCGTTGTGCAGCAATACCTTGTAGAGGGGCGGTTCCTGCAGCGATTCCTGGTTGGTGTTTTCGACTGTATCCTGGATGAACGAATCGTCCTTCGTCATGCGGTCATCATCCTGAACAGGAGGGGACTCGAATCGCTTCTCAATCTATGCCGGAACATTGGTCGCGCGAGGGAGCGGGAGTAACAAATCCAAAGTGGCCATCGCCGCAACCGTTCGCTGCAACGCTATTATTGTATTGTAATGCTCACTTTTGTTTTTGCAAGATCAGCCGATGGGGCGCTGCTCTTTTGCGGTGGGCTGGCAAGCAGTGAGATGATCAGATGTTGGAGGATGGTTGCCGGGGCGACAGGCGAACCTTTGAGTCGGAGTTCAGCCCTGAGCAGATGGTGCAGCCAGGCGGCGAGTATGGGCAGGGGAAAAACGGACGCGGTTTTACATTGCATATAGAGAGCAAAAGGGTGGCCGCTGATCTCTTTTTTCCACTGGTGCCGTTCCTTGAGGCGGGGCAGGCAGGTTTGCTGAAAGGCGGCGGCAGTCATGGCGGGCTGAAACCCTGTCTCTGGTTGCTCTATCAATGACCGGAAGAGCAGCAGGCCTCGGACAAAGTTGCGCAAGGCGGCCACCACCGCCAAGGGGTGGATGCCGTTTTCCTGGAGCCGGTCGGCAATGATCAAGGACTGTTCCAGATCCCGCCGGGCCAGGGCGGACGTCAGTTCGAACAGGGCTTCCTGCCGGGTTCGGCCGACCAGGAGATCGAGATCGCTCTGGGTGATCTGGCTGCGGTCGCCGAGATAGGTGATCACCTTGCGCAGTTCCATGACCACGGCCATCGGATGAAACCCGACCCGGTCGATCAAAAGATCGATCAGCGCAGGAGCCATGGTTTTGCCCTCTGCCGTCAGTGTCCGCCGGATTAGCTCCTGGAGCACACCCCGCTGTTCCTTTTGGGCCTTGGCGCTGGAACCGGTTTCCACACTGAGGTCGACCACCGTCTGCTCATCCTTGAGCAATTTGAACAGTTTCTTCCGCTTATCAACCTCTTCGGCCAGGAGAATAAGGACATTGTTCGCTGGGATGCCGGTCGCCAGAACGGCGGCCAGCATGTCTCCCGGATCTGAGGTAGGTGAGGGTGCCGGGTCGGTTGGTCCGCCGCCGGCAAGATATGTGCGGGTCCAGCTCAGGTCGCCATCGGGTCGGGAAAAGCCGAAGCATTGCTGCCATTCGGAGGCGGAGAGGGCTGCCAGATCGCTGTCGGGAGACCGGAGGTCGAGTCCGCCGCTGGCCAGCAGGGCGCGCAAAGCACGTCCCGCCTGTTCTGATTTGACCTCGGTATGGGCTTTGACCACCCGATCCCAGATGGATTTTGCGACCTGGCGGGAATGAAAAAGCCGGGAGTCAGTCACCCGGTAGATCTGGCGGCCCGGCAGCAGCGCGAAACTCCGGAGTTTCGCCAGCGTGCTGCCGACCTCTTCCTGATCGCCGTCGATGGGAAGGACAGTGCCGCCAGCTCGTTGCAACAGGATCTGTTCCAACTGCGCCACTGTCTCCTGGCAGAGATAGCGCTCGCCAAACAGCAGAAACACCTGGGAAGGGTGATTGGCCAGCCGGGCCAGAAGCTCGGGCAGGTTCTCGCGGGTGTAGAGCGCCATGTCCTCCTCAATTCCGGGATCGTCCGAAACGATTGCGGCTGGCGGAGCTTGCGGTTTGTTGCGTTTCGTCCAGAATTTTATGCAAAATGGCGGTCAAGGAACCCGGCAGCAGATAGTCTTGTCCCCGGTTGCCCTGAAAGATGGAGGCCGACTGTTGCGCCACGTCTTTCCAGGTGATGGTGGATGGATTGGCGGCGATGATCTCAAAAAACATTTTATTGTACGGGTCGTTGATCAAAGCAAGACCGGTGCCGATGGTGGCCATGATATCCACCGAATTGGCAAACAGTCGGGTCAAAGCGGTATAGACCTTGACCCCGCCGCAGGAACCAAGACTGAGAAATCGCTGCTTGCGGCGCAGCTCGGCCTCGGTCACTCGTCCTTCCTCGATCAATTTGGTCAATGGTTCGATGATCTGCTCGGAGCGCCAGTAGCTGTGACCGCGTTGGGCCAGCATCTCATCCCCGGACTGGATGAAGCGCTGCAACATTGCCATCTGGTTTTCCATGTCGGAATAGACGAACTGGGTGTGCATAATGGTCACGCTGCCGACCTGTTTGACAAAGGCCACGGCAAAATGACGGTCGCGCATGGCCTGGAACAGCCTGGCCAGACCGACACCGGTCATTTGTTGGATCTCCTGCTGCAAGGCCGGAGTGAGCGTAGACACGGTGTATTGCTGGGAAGGCACCAATCTGTAGCCGCTGTTGAGCAACAGGTTGGCGTTGGAAATGAAGGATTGTCGCCCGTCGTCATCAGGGTGGAACATGGAGACCGAGGCGAGCCGGCCGTCCCGTTTCCATTCGGCGAACGGGGTTGTCTGGTAGCGTTCGAGATCGACCGCGCCGTGCCGGACAATCATGCGGCTGATGAGCATGCGGTCCGCGGGACCGAGCAGTTCCGGATAGGTTTGCAGGTAATACTGCAGGATCACGGTGAGCAGCTTGGAGAAGGCGGTATTTTCGGCTTCGCTGTCCCGGGCCATCAAACCAATCAGATGCGAGCGGGCCTCGGGAGTGAGCACCTTGAGGAGGTGGCTTAAGGTCGCGGAGAAGAGCAGGATCGAATCCTCATTCTGGAAAGCCGAGGCGGCGACCAGACTGAGAATCTCCTTCTGCTTGTCGGTATCGGCAGGGAAAAAAACTGTCAGTTTTCCTTTCTGGGCGCAACTGGAGATGAAATCTGAAACCAGGCGATTACCCGGATCGGTCGATTTGATGAAGGCGAGCAGATCGCCCTGGTTTCGGCTGGCGATTCGCGCCTGCAGCACCGGGACCAGAATATCGCGGAAGGAAGAATCGTACAGTTCGCTGCCTTGTGCCATGACCGCATAGGCGTTGGCCACGGTCAGGTCGCGGGCGGTCTGCATGCGCGCGGCCGAGGTGGCCTGCTTGAGCATGGCGATTGCCTGCGCCTTGCCCGCGCCGGAAAAACCGCTGTAGCGCTCGCGGACCGATGGCATCAACTGATTGAATTTGGCCTGAAGCTGCTGCAGGGAATAGCTGTTGAGCGTGGAGTCGGAAATCTCGTAGCCATTGGCGTCGGTCACAGCGTGGAGGTTGTTGAGCTTCCAGATGATCTCTTCGCCGCCGTCGTATAATCCCCCAAGGAGCACGGTTTTCTGCCGGCTGTCGAGCTTGTCGAACTGGGCCTCCTGGATGTTGGTTGGCAAGGCGAAGTAACCGACCAGCCAGTTCCAGGCATCTCGGGGCGTGAGCGATTTATTGGTGAACAGACAGCGGGCATTCCAGGCATCGTCCTGGTACAGTTTTTGGAGCAGCCCCAGACCGTCGAGCATGGTTTCCGGGTCCATACCCGGCACCTTGGCATAGGTCTCCGCGGCCCTGGCCTGATTGTTTTTGAGCTGGATCAGGATGGGTATGCCCTTTTGCGCCAAGTCCACCCGCATGCCCTTGATGGCGAAATAGGCCTGGGCCGCTTGATTGTTGTAGTCATCCAGCTTGCCGAGCACAGAGATCATGGGAATGGCGGTGCCGGCGGTCGCGCCCGGCATGCGGGCGTAGGCGCGGAAGGCGCGCCCCGCCTCGAATCCCAGCTCCTTGATGGTGGCGAGGCCGTTCATGCCCAGTTTGATATCGACCGAGTCCAGGCTGGCCAAGGCTTCGAAGGTCTGCACCTGCTCGTAGGTGAATCGTTCGCGGTTGAGAAGGTCGATGGCTGAGTTGGCGGAGTCAAAGGTGATGCCTGGCAGGCCGCAGATCTTGCGGAAGATGCGCTGGGCGTTATAATTCATCTTCGCGATGGCGGCCTTGCCGTATGCGATCTGTTGGCTGGTCAGTCTGGGAATATCCTGGTAGATCGCTATGGTTTGGTCGGCGCTGGTCAGGTTGAGTTGGGTGCTGGCCTGGCTGGCCCCACGAACGGGCGCGACCGGACTGGCAGCAAGAACAGCGAGGGTGACCAACAATGGCAGGATGCGGAGGGAACGCCGGTTCTTCCGGTGGAAAACAATGTGAGCGTGCATAATGTGTGTGTGGGTTGATGGAATCTGTCAGGTCGCAACGAGTGCTGCCTTTTCTGGCCTGCTGCGGGCAATGCGCGGTGAGGCAGCTTGCCGTTTACAACGGAGGCCAGTGTACATGGATCTTATGAAAAACTCACATAGTTAGAGGAAAATTGAATCACTGTAAAGAGTGAAAGCGGAAAAAATAAATGGTTTTGCCCTTGGTGATTTTTTATGAGGTTTGATCTTGTCCACCGTCGTGATAGTTTGCCCTGCAAGAGCTTGCAAAAGCGCTTGTGCGCAAGAGGGCGCATGGAGTGGATCATGCGTTGCCGAGCGACTGCTGTTGTCATGGCATAGAGAGGAAAGCGCTGTGAACAGAACCTTGATCCTCCTTGGTGTCGGCTGCATCGCTGTCGGCGTGCTCTGGCCCTGGCTGCGTACCCTGCCGTTTGGACGGCTGCCCGGAGACATCTGCATAGCCCGCGACAATGTCCGTTTTTTCTTTCCCCTCACCAGTTGCATCGTGGTCAGTGTGGCGCTGACCGTTGTGTTCTGGCTGTTCCGGAAATAACGGTGTCCTGTACCGCGTTTGTTTCTCTGGCCAGCGGCGGCTGGTGCCGGAGCTGCCGCACAATCCATGCTCTGCCCTTGGAGCCTGCCCGGGAAGCTTGCCTGTCCTTGATGTCCCTGCTGCAGGCCCATCGGCGGATCGATTTCCATCTGCCGCTGGCTATGGCCGATCCATGGTGCTCGCTCGATCCTCTGTTCGGCGAGGCCGGTGGCAAGATGTTCGGCGTGCTGTGCTGCCGGGACGAAGAGGGAAAACGCGTGGTACTGCGAGCTTTTTCCGGCCAGTTCAATGGGTTGTGGTCAGTGGATGGTTGGGTGGAGCCCCTGGTCGATGTGGGTGCCTTGGCAGCCTTGACCAAGGAACCGGAACAGATCATCAAGAAATTGGGTACGGAATTGGCGTTGCTTCCTGAGGGATCGGACGGTTATCGGCAGCTTTGCCGCACGAGGAAGGCGCTTTCGCGACAACTGATGCACGCCATCCATGACCTCTATTGGCTGCGTAATTTCCGCGGGGAGAGGCTGCCGTTGAGTGCGGTCTTCCTCGGATCTGGAGCGCCGCCGTCCGGGACCGGCGACTGCTGCGGACCGAAATTGCTCCAGCATGCGGTGCGCAACGGGCTCCGCCCTGAAGGCTTGGCTGAATTCTACTGGGGCGCGGACAGCGCCTCGGGCGCTAAGAGGCATGGACAGCTATATCCGGCTTGTGCCGAGCGGTGCGGCAAGATTCTGGGATTTCAACTGTGTGGCCTGACATGAGCGGGCAGGCGCTTTTGGATATCCGGCATCAGGATCCGCAAATCATGGTGATCGACAAGCCGGGAGGCCTACTGGCAGTTCCTGGTCGCGGGCCGGATAAACAGGATTCGGTGGTCAGCCGGGCACAGGCGCTGCTGCCGTGGTGTATAGGACAGCCGGCTGTTCACCGCCTTGACATGGATACCTCAGGCCTGATGGTGTTGGGCCTGACCAGGGCCGCGCATGCGCATCTGTCCCGTCAGTTCGCGGAGCAACGGGTGGAGAAACGGTATCTTGCCCTGCTTGAAGGAATGCTGACGGACGAAACCGGGGAAATCACCTTACGCTTCCGGCTCGATCCAGAAAACCGGCCCTATCAAATATATGATCCGGTCCGGGGCAAACTGGGAATCACCCGGTGGCGGAAAATAGAGGAGCAAGGTGCCCGTACCCTGGTGGTGTTCATGCCGCTGACCGGGCGGACACATCAACTCAGGTTGCACGCCAGCCACCCATTGGGCCTGGGATGTCCTGTGGTCGGCGATCGACTTTATGGCGTGGGCCGCCTCGGCGAGCGGCTGCTCCTCCATTCCGCCTTGTTGCGGTTCGAGCATCCGGCCACTGGCCAGAGATTGACTTTTGCCTCATTCCCTTCTTTTACCGGTGTTGGCTGCCGGTTTGGGACGATGGTTGACGCGCTGGAGGGCATCGGTTTTCCAGGCCATTCAGACGCAGGACCATGCCGGGCAGCAGCTTGTCCGGATCGGCGATACGCTCCCGGTTGAGCTGATAAATCTGCTGCCACGCCATGTTGTTGCAGAGTTCGTTCCTGGCGATTGAACTGAGAGAATCATCGGGCCGCACGGTATAAAGGCCGGTTGGCCGGTTGCTGGTGGCCGTGGGTGAATGAAAAGTGAAAGTGGCTGGAGCTTGGCCGCCGGAGCCGGGAGCGTGGAGCTGATGCCGGCCGGATGCCGCGGGAGGAGATTCCTGCCGCTCTGAAGAGGTGGCCTGATGCCCTTTTTCAGCAAGTACCGATGATGAGGCCGGTTTGTCTTGCCCTGGTATCGACGGCTCAGGCGTGGTTTGCGATGCGCTGGCAGGGGCTGGCGTTGTTGCAATCGCATGGGCCGGCGCCACTGCCGTCCGCTTGTTCGGCGGCGGTAATTGCGGCTTGATCAGCATCAGCAGCAGGAGCACAGCCACCAAACCCATCCCTATCATGCCTGCCCCCCAGGCTGTCCAGGGTCGCTTGTTGGTTTTTTCGGTCGCCACAGATTGGGAGCGCCGAAGCCGTTTGCTCCTCCGTTGTACGGCGCGGGTGAGTTGCAATGCCTCGTCCATACGGCTGATGTGCTCCCCGATATCGGGAAAATCGGCGGCGAGGAGCAACACCGATTCGTACAGTGCCTTGGCTGCTTCGACCTGTCCCTCTTGTTCCATGGTCGCGGCCTGGGCAACCAGCGCTTCCGCCTGGGTCAGACGCTGATCGATTTCCGCGGCGTAGCCGCGCAGTTCGGCATCGTCGCCGGAGGCCTCGTCAGCGATGAGCAGCGCGTTCGCCTCCATAATCCGGCCGGCCGCAAGCAAATCTTGGATAGTTGTGACACTCGTGGCGTTCATGCACTCTCTCTTGCACAAAGGTCGTGCAAGGAGCGTAACGGCCAGCGTCTTATTTTGTCAAGCAGCGAAGAAGTTGGGCAAAAAAAAGGGGCGCTCCCGCAAGAGCGCCCCAGAATCATCGTCGTGATCCGACGAGTCGATTATTTCTTGATATGATCGGCCACTGCGGCCCGTTCGCCCTGCAGCTCGGCTTCGGTTTTCTTGATCATCTCGCGGCTGAAGTCGCTGATTTCCAGACCGGGAACGATCTTCCAGTCGCCGTTTTCGCAAACGATCGGGAAGGCGAAGATCAGATCCTCATCCACACCGTACGGGTTGCCTTTGCTGCAAACACCCATGCTGACCCACTGGCCATTGCTGCCCAGGGTCCAATTTCTCATGTGGTCAACGGCTGCGGAAGCCGCGGAGGCCGCGGAGGAAGCGCCGCGGGCTTTGATGATGGCGGCGCCGCGCTGCTGCACGGTCGGGATGAAGTCGTTCTTGTTCCATTCGTCATTAACCAGGGATTTGACCGGCTTGCCGTCAGCGGTGGCATAGCTGATGTCTGGATACTGGGTGGAGGAGTGGTTACCCCAGACAACGACCTTCTCAACCTTGGTAGAATGCGTGCCGGTTTTCTCGGCGATTTGAGACATGGCCCGGTTGTGGTCCAGACGCATCATGGCGGTCACGTTGCGCGGATTAAGTTTCGGGGCGTTCTTCATGCAGATCAGGGCATTGGTGTTGGCCGGATTGCCGACCACCAGGACTCTGACGTTGGGTTTGGCATTGTCGCTCAGCGCTTTGCCCTGGACGGTGAAGATGGCGCCGTTGGCGTTGAGCAGATCGGAGCGCTCCATGCCCGGACCGCGGGGACGGGAACCGACCAGCAGCGCGAAATCAACATCTTTGAAAGCGACATTGGGATCATCGGTGGCAACGATGCCGGCAACCAGCGGGAAGGCGCAGTCGTTGAGTTCCATCAGCACGCCCTGAAGGGCACCCATGGCCGGAGGGATCTCCAGAAGCTGAAGAATGACCGGCTGGTCCGGGCCGAGCATGCTGCCGCTGGCGATACGGAAAATAAGGGAATAGCTGATCTGGCCGGCAGCTCCGGTTACTGCTACACGAACGGGTGCTTTCATTTGTTTTCTCCTTGTGGTTGAATCGAACAGTTTAGACCAAGAAAATGGTACGCTACCATGAAGGTACTCTTTTTGCTCCCTGGATTCAGGATATCGATCAAGAAGTGGTACAACTGATGGAGCAAGATCTGATGTTGATCACGCAGAAGGGAATATACCGAATAAAAAGCAGACCAATGACGCCCGCTTCCGTGAGGCGAAAGAATGTGCAGAGTAATTCTTGAACGCTCGGATTAAATCCCCTTTTAAATCCGTCAATAATGATACAAGTCGGCAGATAAAAAGTCAAGCGCTCTTTGCGGCTGAACCTGTCGCATGTGTATACCGATATTTTTCAGGAAATACGAGGATAACGATCGGCGATCACCAGCATCAGAGTTTCGTAGGTGAACCCCCAGATAACGCCTTCCGTTGCCGGTATGCAGGGGTACAAGACATCGGGGCGGCTCGGGTTCAGCGGCCGTTCGATGACGTTGCCCGCATCGCCGATATAGTCCAGATCAAACCATTCGTGGCAACTGATTTCAGCCTTCTGCAGCCGGATGACCGGATGTTCGGGCAACTCGAACAGATAGGGGGTGACCGGAATCGGCCGGTTGAGATAATTCCCGGCCTGGCGGACCGGATACTGCTTGACGAGATCGCGCACTGAGAGCAGGATGCCGCATTCTTCGTAGGCCTCGCGGATACAGGTGTCCAGCAGAGAGGCATCGGCATCGTCGCGCCGCCCTCCGGGAAAGGCGTAATGGCCCGACCAGGGATCGTCTGGATTGGCTTTGCGCTTGAGCACCAGTACTTCGGGGATCGGCCGTTTCGCGATGATGGTGGCCACGGCCGCTTCGGTTGGCAATGCACATTTCATGATGTTTTTCATAACAAATTATTTGCCGCTCCGCCAGTAACGCTTGCATGGAACGGCGCACGACGATTCTTGAATGACGCATTCGGTCCATAAGGCGAGTGCCGTCAGGAGCGCAACACCCATTGCTCTTTCCCCGCGCTTGCGCCTGGTGCCCTTCTCCGGGAGTATCCACTCAGGCTCGTATCTTTTTTATTTCTCATTCTTCGCAAAATATCGGAAACTGTTTCTTAACGGAAATTGGCTGAACGTTTGTCCGGCCTGGAAAGTATCGGCTGATATGAGCGGCGTGTCCAGGCTGTTTTTTCTACCACGGAGAGAGAGTATGACCTTCTTCTATGTTGTTCTTTGCTTGCTCGTCGCATTGATTGTCTGGGGCGTTGCCATCTATAACGGGCTCGTCGAGTTTGCCAATCAGATCCGCAACGCCTTTGCCCAGATTGATGTGCAGTTGCAGCGCCGTTACGATTTGATCCCCAATTTGGTGGAAACCGCCAAGGCCTATATGAAGCACGAGAGGGAAACGCTGGAAGCGGTCATCGCTGCCCGCAATCAGGCCATGCAGGCGGCCAAACAGGTCAAAAACGCGCTCTCTCCTGAAACGATGGGCGCCCTGCAGGGCGCGGAAAGCGCGCTGGGCGGGATGATGAGCCGTTTTTTCGCGCTGGCCGAATCCTATCCCGATCTCAAGGCTAACCAGAACATGGCGCAGTTGCAGGAAGAACTGGCCTCGACCGAAAACCGCATCGCCTTTGCCCGGCAGGCCTACAACGATGCCGTAATGCGCTACAACATCCGGCGCGAGGTCTTCCCCAATTCACTGATTGCCTCGAACTTCGGCTTTCTCGCGGCAGAGGTTTGGCACAGCGAAGAGGATGCCGCGATCCGGAAAAACGTCCGGGTGAATTTTTAACGCGGCGGTACGGCCAGATGGATTTTTTTGCCGCCCAAGATCACGCCCACCGGAAAACCCGTTGGTTGGTGTTCTGGTTTATCCTGGCGGTGATCTGCATCATCGTCCTGGTGTATCTGGCCGTGACTCTGTGGCTGTGGCTGGCCTGCCAGACACCGAAGATGAGGGCACATCTGGCAGATCCCCTCTTATTCTGGAGCGGCGCGCGATCGTGCTGGATCTCCCTGCTGGTGGGCGGCTTGATTGCGGCTGCTTCGCTGTACAAGATACGGCAAATTGCCTGCCACGGCGGCAAACTGGTCGCGGAACAACTGGGCGGACGGAGGATTGCGCGGGGGACGGGCGATCCGACGGAGAAACGTCTGCTCAATGTGGTCGATGAGATGGCCATTGCCGCGGGCATACCCGCGCCCGTGGTCTTTGTGCTCGACGATGAAGGCGGCTTAAACGCCTTTGCCGCCGGACTGTCTACGAAAGACAGCGTTGTCGCCGTCACCCGGGGCCTTTTGGAGGTCATGAACCGCGATGAACTGCAGGGCGTCATCGGTCATGAAATCAGCCATATCGTCAATGGCGACAGCCGCCTCAACCTCAAGCTGATCGGCGTGTTGTACGGCATTTACGTCATCAGCCTCGTAGGCCGCAGCATGATGCGCGCGCGGGGCAGAAACGGCGGCGCCATCATCCTGCTCGGTCTCGCACTGTGCGCGATCGGCGCCATCGGCGTTTTTTTCGGACGCCTGATCCAGGCCGCTGTTTCCCGTGAGCGCGAATATCTGGCCGATGCGTCTGCCGTACAGTTTACCCGTAACCCTGATGGGTTGTCCGGCGCTCTTGGGAAATTGCAATCATCCGGCTCCCGGATCCGGCATCCGGAAGCGGCGGCGGCCAGCCACCTCTTTTTCGGTGCCAGTTGCCCGTCTTACGGTTTTTTGGCTGCTCTGCTCGCTACCCACCCGCCGCTGGCCGAACGCATTTACCGCCTTGGCGGCCGATGGTCGTTACATTTAGGACAAAAAGAAGCCTTTCATGCTGTAGATGTTGGCTCGGTTACAGAGAGCCAGTCTCAGATTCTGGCGGCAAATCCATCTGCGGCCATGCCCTTTGCTGCTCTCGACAATGGTGCGTTGCCAGCCGCCGATGCGGCGGCAGCAATTCCTTCCGCCCGCATCGCCCAGGCGCAAAGCCTGCTCGCCTGCCTGCCTGAAGCCCTGCGGCAGCAGGCGCTGGGCGTTGCAGGCGCAACCGGCATCATTGGCGGGCTGTTCTTCTCCCCAAAGGCCGATATCCGGCTCCAGCAGGAGAAAGACCTTCCGCCAGCTTCCCTGCCCGTTGCCCGGGAACTATATCAATGGCTCGCCGCGCAGCCGGAACATGGCGCGCGGTACCGCCTCGCCTGGCTGGGCCTTGTCCTGCCGGTTTTGCGCGAAGGAACAGAAGCCGAACGCCAAGAGGTGCTCGCCCTGGCGGCGACCCTGGTCCGTGCCGAAGGGCGCATGAGCCCCAGTGAATTCGCCCTGTTCAGCCTCCTGTACGACACCTTGCTGTCGCCCGCTGCCCGCCGCGCCAACCGTGGCCAGTTACGCTTGAAACAACTGGATCAGGACATCGCCAGCGTACTGGCACTCATCACCCATGCCGGGCATGAGGATCAAAAAACCGCCGAAGCCGCCTATCAGGCCGCGATGGCATGTTCTCCCGCCCGCGCCGCACTTCCCTACCCGGCAAAAATTACGCTCTCCCTCAATACGGTTTCCCGGGCCCTCGCGAATCTCGCCCTTGCTGCGCCGCCTTACCGGAAAAAGCTCCTGGAGGCCTGCGCGGTCGCCATCCGGTATGACGGCAAGATCACTCCGGTGGAGAACGAATTGCTCCGCGCCTTCGCGCAAAGCTTGGGCTGCCCCGCGCCACTGGCGGAAGGGTAGCGGCAGTCGCCATGATCCGGCGCCGTGGCGGCATGGCCGCAAGCCGTCCGGCGCGCAGGGGGAACACTCAGCGGGGACGGAAGAAGCGGAGCCGGTTGGCGTTGGTGACCACTGTCACTGAGGAAAGCGCCATGGCGGCGCTGGCGAACATCGGCGGCAGCAGCCAGCCGGTGAAGGGGTAGAGCAGACCGGCGGCCAGGGGAATGCCGATCGCGTTGTAGATGAAGGCGCCGAACAGATTTTGCCTGATGGTGCGGATCGTGGCTGCGGCGATGGCGATGGCGTCGGCCACCAACAGCAGCGAGTCGCCGGTGAGGATGATGCCGGCATGCTCGATGGCCACTTCGGTGCCGCTGCCAATGGCAAAACCGGTGTCGGCCTGGGCCAGGGCCGGAGCGTCATTGACGCCATCGCCCACCATGCCGACCTTGGCGCCTTGCCGCTGCAGGGCGGCAATGATCTCCAGCTTCTGTTCCGGCAGAAGTTCGCCGTGCACCTCAGTAATGCCCAGCTCACTGGCCACGGCCCCGGCAGTGGCCAGAGCGTCGCCGCTGCACATCACCACCGCAAGCCCCATATCGCGCAATCGCTTGATGGCGGCTGCCGAATCCTGCCGCACCGGATCCTTGAGGATCAAAAGCCCCATCACTGCCATGCCACGGGCCAGCCAGACCGGGGTCCCGCCTTGGGCGGCCTGGCGTTCGGCTTCGGCCTGCAGTCCGGCGGGTAGCCGTATTCCCTCTTCGAGAAGAAAATGGCGGTTGCCGAGCAGATACGTGATGGAGTCGTGTTCCGCGCGGATGCCTCTGCCGGGAACAGCGGCGAAATTGTCGAGTTGAACCAGTAAACCGCCGTGTTCGCGATGCGCGTTCAACACCGCCTCGGCCAGGGGATGCTCGGAGCCGTTTTCCAGACTGGCGGCCCATCGCAATACCTCGCTTGGGCTGAGGTCCGTAGCCGGAAAAATTTCGGTCATTGCCGGCCGGCCTTCGGTGAGGGTGCCGGTCTTGTCCACCACTATGTGGGTCAGGGTGGCGGCGGTTTGCAGTGCGTCGGAGTCGCGGATCAGGACATTGCATTGGGCGGCCCGGCTGGTGCCGACCATGATGGCGATCGGCGTCGCCAGCCCCAGAGCGCAGGGACAGGCGATCACCAGTACGGCGATGGCCGCGGCCAGACCGTGGAGGGCGCCCAGCTCGGCGGCGCATCCAAGCCAGATGGCGAAACTGATCAGGCTGACCGCGATGACCACCGGCACGAACACCCCGGCGATACGGTCGGCCAAGCGGCCGATGGGCGGTTTGCTCATCTGCGCGGTCTTGACCATGCGGACGATCCGGGCCAGGGTGGTGTCCTCACCCAGCCGGGTCACCTTGAGGATAAAGGCACCGGACCGGTTCATGGTGCCGCCGGTGACCGGGTCGCCGATGGTGCGGGTTACGGGTACAGGTTCACCGGTGAGCATCGATTCGTCGATGGTGGTCCGGCCTTCGACGATTTCGCCATCAATGGGCACCTTCTCGCCGGGTTTGACCCGTACCCGGTCATTGATGGCAAGCAGCGACACCGGAATGTCCGCCTGACCAGAGGGTCTGATCACCGTAGCGGTGCGAGGGCTGAGCCCGACCAGGGCGCCGATGGCCTCGCTGGTGGTCCGTTTGGCTCTGATTTCCAGAACATGGCCTAGTTGCAGAAAGGCCAGGATCATCACCGAGGCATCAAGGTAGAGATTGTTGCCGGCATCAGGGATGTGCTCCGGCCTGGCGATCGCCGCCAGCGACGACAGCCAGGCCGCGCCGGTGCCCAATGCAACCAGGGTATCCATGTTGGCCGCCCCATGGCGGGCCTGCTTCCAGGCGCCGATGAAGTAGCTGCGGCCACTGTAGATCATGGTGCACAGGCAGACGAGGGCGGCTCCGGCCCAGAACAGGCTGTGGTGTTGGGGGTGGGGAAACCATCCGGCCATATGTCCGGCCATGAGCGAGAAACCGACCAGCCCGGCCCAGAAGGCCCGCCACCAGGAGCGGCGGATTTCCATCCGGGTTGCCTCGGCCTGTTGGAGGGTTGGATCGACAAAGGACTCGACCAGTTCGGCCTGGAAGCCGATCTCGGCCAGTTGCAGCAGCACATCGGCCGGATGTTGGTTGGTGAAAATCCGTAACCGCTGGCCTTCGATGGCGATGTCGGCGGCAGGATCCCGGGATTGGATGGTTGCCCGGATCCGCTCCAGATCGGCAGATTCGGGACTGGCAGGCAGGAGAATCAGGTACGAGTCGGGCGGTGCGGGTCGCTGCCGCAGAGATGCCCCGTATCCGGCGTGGGTGACCGCTTGGATGACTTGGTCCGGATCGCCTCCGTCGACTGCGGCGCTTCCATCCACCAGGTTGGCCGAGGCGGCGCGAACCCCAGCCACCGCCTTGACCGCGGCTTCGACCCGGCTGACGCAACTGGCGCAGTGCATGTCGGTTATTTGGAGTGTATAGGCGGTGGCGGACGCGGTGGGCGCCGGTGCCGCTTCGGCGGCAAACGGCAAGGGCGGCGGCGCGGGAGAGCATACATCCGCCGCCGTTGTCGGATAACCGGCCTCTGTCACCGCCCGGATGATCGTCTGCGGCTCTCCACCGTGCACCGTGAGCGTCCCGGCGTTCAGATCGACCGTGGCCGAGACCACGCCGGTTACCGCCTTGGCTGCGGCCTCAACCCGTCCTTGGCAGTGTTCACAGCTCATGCCGCCCACCGTATAACGGTGGACAGGGTACGTCGCCGCCGGGGACGAGGTACAGGAACTGCTCATGCCGGATCAACCGTCTGCAAGAAAATCGGCGCGGTCATAACGGCAAAATATGCACTTCCTCCCGCAGAGGGTAGTTGCCTTCGATCAACAGGCCATGGCGGCCGTCGATGGAGACCGGAGAGCCGAAGGAGATGCGGGTGCCGTTGATCTCGGCATATTCCTCGGTTTCGAAAACCTGCATCTCGCGACAGCCGACCACACAGGTCTTTTCCAGCCGAGTGGCCACCACCGAGGCGTGCGAAGTCTGGCCGCCACGCGAAGTCACCAAACCGTCGACCAAAGAAATATCGCGGATATCCTCGGGCACAGTATCGCGCCGGATGAGGATCAATGGGGTGTCCGGCTCTTCCCGGCGCAGACGGCTGATATTGTCCTCGGTAAACACCGCCTTGCCCGACATGGCCGATCCGGAAACGCCGATGCCCTTTGCCAGGATTGACCTGTGGGCCAGATCGGAGTCGGCGAAGACATTGAGGTGTTCCTTTTTCTTGATGGTGATCATGTCTCTGGTCTGGAGAATGAAGAGCTGCTCCGGTTCAGGCCCCTCGAAGGTGAACTCAATCTCCTGGGGATTCCATTCCTTTTCGTACACCAGGTCACGGCTGATCGAAAGCAGTTTGGCATAGACCTTGGGAAAGAGGCGTTCCAGGCTTTTGTCCTCGTAGCGGCCATCGATCTCCGCCTGCTCTACCGAAACAGGATTGCTGGTCACCAGGCCGGAAACGATGTCCTCGCCCTGGTCGCCGGTGGCGTAATCGCCCCATAGCGCCACCCGCCGCACCTTACGGTAGGGGTGGGCAGTGAAGAGCACACCGCTGCCCGACTGGGCGCCGAGGTTGCCGAAGACCATGGTCTGGACGATGACCGCTGTGCCCCAATCGTCGGAAACCCTCATCAGGTGGCGGTATTCCTGGGCCTTGGGAGTGTGCCAGGAATCGAAGACCGCATCGACCGCGCCGATCAGCTGCTCCCATGGGTCTTCGGGAACGAGAAAGCCACGGCTGCGCACCGCCTGCTGGTAGTTGAGCGCCAACTGCCGCATCTGGTCGGGCGAGAACTCCCGTTTGTAATAGACTTGGTACTCGTGCTTGTGGGCGTTCATCAGCTCTTGGAAATCCTCGCGCTCCATGCCGTGGGCCATGCCCCATGACTGGAGGAAGCGGCGGAAATTGTCCCAGGCGAAATATTTTTTTTCCGGATGAAGCGCCACGAACTCTTCGACCATTTCTTCGTTGGCGCCGACGTTGTGGATGGTGGACATGATGCCGGGCATGGAAATGGCCGAACCGGAGCGGACCGACAGCAAGAGCGGCCGTTCCGGCGAGCCGAAGACCAAGCCGGTCAGTTGCTCAATCCCGGTCACCGCGCCGCGTACCCGCCCCATGTACTCGTCGCGCGCGCGCGCGAATTTGCGGATCGCCTGGTAGCAACGGAACACCTCGGTGGTGATGACAAAGGCCGGCGGCACCGGTACTCCATCCTTGGCGAGGACCACCAGATTGAAGCCCTTGTTGCCCAGGTGGATCAGGTTGTGGGTGCGCAGGTTTTCGGCATGGAGGCTGCTGATCGTCTTTTCCGGATTGTAGGTCATCAGCAGATCCAGGGTCTTTTCGTCCAGGATGTCTTTTTGGGCTTCCAGGGTGCCGATCACCTTGCCGATGAAGTTATCCAGGTGCTGGAGGCCGAAGGTGGTGGAGATCAGGTCGCGGAAAAAGGTCTCTGACAGCCGGAGCACCGTTTCCGGCATGTTTTTTTCATCCCAGGAACCGTGATATCTGGGCAGGAGGTTCCCCTTGCCGATCTGGGGCACGATGATCGACAGGTTGTTCTGGTGGATGTTGGTGTAGTAGGCGTAGATGATATCCTTGACCCCTTCGGAAAGCCCGCGCATGATGTCGAGGTGCTGGGTATAGGAAAAGCGGCGGATGCCGATGGAGGTTGCCAGCAGGCTGATGTAGGTGTCCAGCCGGCGGCTGGAGATGCCGTCGATCTGGAGTGCCCGGGAAAAGAGCCGCAGACACTTGAGAATGCGGATGAAGGTCACCTGGGTGATGAAACCCAGATTGACCGTGGACGAAAGTTTTTCCAGGTAGACGTTGGCCAGGCTCTCCAGGCGGAAGGTCAGGCCGAGGGCGTCGAACTTGCGCTCGGAATAACGGCCATAGACCGAGGGGATATCCACCGCGATGTGCCGTTTGTGGTAGATTTCTTCCTTGGGCTCGAATTTTTCCTGGCTGAGAATGATCTTCTGCAGGTGCTCCAGTTCGTCGAGCAAGGCTTCCAGGCAGTGGATGGGATCGTTTTCCTCAAGTACGCCGGGCAGCGCGGCCAGTTCGGGGAAGCCGGCGTTGATCGCGTGGTGCAGTTGATTTTGAATTTCGGGCAGGCTGAGGTTGTATTTGAGATGGAGCAGCTTGTACATCCGCACCAGGAGTTCGAAGCGCCGACGCTCCTGGTCCGGGAGGTCCTGCTGTTGGGCAAGAAAGCGCTCGCGTTCGTCGTCCGGCCAGGCCAGGATCTGGCTCATGCGGGTAAAGCGCAGTTCTTGCCTGACCCTGGTGGCCAGCTCGTGCTGGTTGTCGACATAGGGGTCGCTGGTCTGGATCTGGCGCAGCACCTCCTCGGGCAGGTATTCGAGGAGGTGGTTTTTATCCAGGGTGATCCAGAAAACGAAAATCGCTTCGATGAAGCCGACGATCAGGTTGCTCGATTCGACATGGGCCTGCTTGCGCAGAAAATGGATGAGCGGGTCCTTGCGTTTGTGGATTTCGTCCAGTTCGGTGGAAACGTCGCGCAGCTCGCCTTCGGCGCCGATCTCGTTGAAGAAGACCGGCATCAGTTTGGTGAACTGCTTGGCCAAGTTGTAGATCGGCCCGATGGGATGGTTGAGCAGTTCGGTGATGTCGCGCTGGAACAGATCCGTGTCGCGGACGCAGGTGCCCGACAGCTTGATGTTGATGATCAGGGCTGAGAACAGGGTGGAGCACCACTTGGGCTCCTGCTCGATCAGGTTGAGCCAGACCCGGATATTGGCGAGATGGGCTGGGTTGGCGATGGGTTGCCAGTCCTCGTCGACCCCCCGAACGCTTGCGTACTGGAAGCCGAAGCGCACGGCTTCCCAGAGAAAGGCCTCGACCAGCCGCGAGTTGCCGCGTTTGAACACCTCGTTGCCGATCACCTGGATGCATTGGAGCGAGGTGTGCGGGTAGCGCCGGACATTGACTTTGAGCAGGTGAAAGGTGGTGACGAAGAACTGCTCGATCTCCTCAAAGCTCTGCTTGCGGATCAGTTGCACCAGGGAACGGTTGATCTCGCGCAGGGTCCCCTCGTGGATCAACGACAGACCGGAAGTTTCCATGATCCGGAATAAAAAGAGCAGCTTGCTGTTTTCGAGGAAATGCGCAAATTTTTCGTCGTCCGGGCCCACGGGCACCATCTTGGCGGGAATCTCTTTGTACAGCCGGGCCAGATCCATGTGATTGGGCAGCGCAAGCAGTGCTTCCAGGGCTGCCTGGTCATCGGCGGCGCAATCTACCGATTCCAGGGTCCGGGCAGATTCGCGGATGCGTTGGTGCGAAATGCCGATCAACAAATCCTGGCCCTGCCATTGCTGGCAGTAGTCGCCGCATTGCCGCGTAAACCAGGGCAACGGGTCCTCTTCGCCGAGCCAGTACTCGTAGTTGCGGGACAAAATGGTGCGCAGCAGCAGGGTCAGGGCCTGGAAATCAAAAGGCGCTTCAGGTCGCTGGGTCCGCAGATCGAGGATTTTGCGGGCGATCTTCTGCACCGGTTGATGTCCTTGGACGATGGCCATCATGATCTGCGGATCGGTTTCATCCAGTCGGCGCAGCCGGGTGAAAAAATCGTTCAGGGCGCGTTCGAAGCGAAACAGCATCGCGCTGTCCAGCGACAGGATCAGCTTGTCGGCATAGGCAAGCATGGCTTCGAGGACGCGCTGAAACAACTGCTCGTTACGGGCCGAGTCCTTGAGGGCGTCGAAAAAAATATCCATGAACAGGGTGAAGGCCGCTGCCCCCTGCTCGTGGTCGCGGTAATGGTTGCAGCTTTTCAGGACAAAGGCCCGCAGCTCTGGAATGATCAGGTTCCAGTTGTGGTACGGATGGCTGATTTCGTAGAGCAGGGCATCGAGTTTGCTCAGGATGCCCTGGAAACGGCAGACTATATCCCGCAGCAGGACAAAGGTCGGGTCGATGACCACCGGCGTTGCGGTTTCCAGCAGATTGGCCTTGAGGGCATCGGAGGATAAGGGTAGGGGGCGGGACTCGTCGGACATGGGCAACCTCGTTGTCGGGGAACCGGAAAACACTGCATGACAATCTTAATATTGTATAGCTGATTGCCTGGAAAGTCAGCAGAAGTTTGCATCGGTCGAGCGGGCCGACATCCTGCGCGCCCGAAAAACCGGAATTTTTTTACGTCATCTTTCAGAGATATTTTTACTAGACAATTTCCAGTTTTGGATGGCACTGTTCTTTGGGGAAGATTACAGTATGATACTTGGTTTGCAACTTAGGTGGCAGTGCAAGGCAAACGCGCGGGTGCTCATCGGGCCGCGCAACGAGCACGCGATACTCTCGGCACGCCCTCCCGGAACGCCGATCATGCAGAGGGTTCGGGCTTGTTGGCATGGAACGGCGCTGATTTTTGTCCATCTTGATATCCGCAGCGACTGTTGACGGTAGTCGTATGAAAAAGAGCGAAAAAACAGTGGACCATCCGATCCTGGTCGTTGATGACAACCCTGTCGTCACCCGTCTGATGGCCAACATGCTTGACCATGCCGGATATACGGTCGTTGAGGCCGGAAGCGGTTATGAGGCCCTGGTGTGGCTGGAAACACTCTGCCCGGCTCTCATTCTCCTGGATATCGACATGCCGGGCCTCTCCGGCATCGAGACCTGCAGGATCATCAAAAAAGGACGCCGTACGGCCGAGATCCCCGTTCTTTTCGTCACCGTCAGCAACAGCAAAGATGACATTGTTGCCGGTTTTGCCGCAGGTGGCCAGGATTACATCGTTAAACCTTCGACCAAGGAAGAGTTGCTTGCCCGGGTCAGGACGCATCTGGCATTATGTAAAACTCAGCAGGAATTGAAAACGAGTCGTGCCCGCTACCGCAAACTCTCATTTCTGGACGATCTGACCGGATTGTACAACACCCGCTACCTCTATCAAACATTGCAGCGGTATTTGGACAGGTATCCGCAGCGGTCGATTGCCGCCTCTTTTCTCGATATCGACTCGTTCAAGCAGGTCGTCGACCACCATGGCCACCTCAATGGCAGCCGCGCCATCGCCGAACTGGCCGGAATCATCAAGTCGTTGCTGCCAAGAGGATGCTATGGCGTCAGCTACGGCGGGGACGAGTTTGTTCTGGTCCTGCCCGGCTATGATGCCCACTCGGCAGGCCGGCTTGTCCGGAAGATCCGCGAGGCGATCGCCGCGAGCCGCTTTTTGACGGTATACAATCTCGATATCGGTTTGACCGTCAGTTGCGGGGTGGCGGCCTATCCGGAAAATGCCCACAATCTGGTCGATCTGCTGGGAATGGCCGACCAGTCTTTGTTTGAGGCAAAACGACAGGGGAAAAACAGGATGGTCTCCTATGTGGAGATGCAGGGAGACGGCGAGGACAGGGAACATTTTCTGCCCGTCGACCACCGTTGTTCCAGTCTTTCGATGCACTGTTCCGCTTTGGATGCGGGTCTTGCCAGTGCTCCGGCGGCCCCGGCCGACGAGGAGGAACTTCCCCATGCCGGGCTTCTTCCCCGCCAAGATCATTGATCCGCCCAATAGCTGGCGTGCGCTTTCTGAGGTCATTGATGTTCCTGCTGCCAAGCCGTACGGACAAGGGAGCGCCGCCGCCCGGAGGATCGCCCATCAGCAACGTGGTTGATGCGGTTAGAGCCGCCAACCTCTTGGGAGCAGGGTTTTTCAGGGAACGTAACGTTTTTTCAAGGAACGCCTTCCTTTTGTTCCAATTCCGGCTATCATGGATGCACGAATCTTGCCCAGAACTTTTTTCCCGTGAATACAGGCCATGCAAAAAGGTGTTTTCCTCGGGTTGGTGACAGCCGATACCGTCTATTATGTGCCCCAGCATCTCCAACCCAACCAGAAAGTCAAGGCTGAGCGGCAGTTGGCCTATGCCGGAGGGCCAGCGGCCAATGCCGCCGTCACCTTCGCCGCCTTCGGCAACGAGGCCTCGCTGATCACCAGCCTTGGGCAGCATCCCCTGGCGCACCTCGCCAAAGTTGACCTTGCCGACCATAAAGTGCGTCTGATCGACAGCACAGATCGACCTCGCCGACCACCCATCCTGGCCGCCGTCATTGTCGATCTGTCCAATGGCGAACGCAGCGTCGTGTATTCCAATACCGATTCCCGCAAGCTCCGCCGCGACTGCATCAACGAAACCACCTTGGAGGATGCCGACATTCTCATGCTCGACGGCTTTTACTTGCTGCAGGCGGTGCAGATGGCCACCTGGGCCAAGGCGAGGCGCATTCCGGTGGTGCTCGATGGAGGCAGTTGGAAAGAGGGGCTGGAAACCTTATTGCCTCTGGTTGATTACGTCATCTGCTCCGACGCCTTTCATCCGCCAGGCGCCACCGGCATCGAGGGCACGGTTGCCAGCCTACGCGGTTACGGCATTGAGCATATCGCCATCACGAAAGATGGCGATCCGATTATCGCCCATACCGGCGGCGAGTTGTGCGAGGTGCCGGTGATGGCGGTCAAGGTCGTGGATACGTTGGGCGCCGGCGATATTTTTCATGGCGCTTTCTGCCATTATATCTTGGAAAACGATTTTCTCATCAGTATCGAGCGCGCGAGCGAGGTGGCCAGTTTGGCCTGTACTTCGCTGGGTACCCGGGCGTGGATTGAGCAGGAGAAATTCATCTGACCGCTACGGGTTTCCTCTGGTTTCTCTCTACCGTTGCCGGAACGGGATTTGGCAGTAATCAATGCCACGGTGCGGCACAATGCCATGCTGTTCCAGGAACATCTTAAGTGAATTCATCGAGATATTGATGTTGGCCGTGGGGCCCAGGAACAGGTGGTCCATGGCCAGCGGCTGGCCGTCCAGGCTGAGGTCGAATTCGATGTAGGGCACCAGCATGGCGTGCCCTTCGCGGAACAGAATGGGTGATTCGGCGGTATTGGCGAACACCGGAGAGACGATGCGCCATTCCTTCTCTTCTCGGAACGACGGGTGCTTGAGAATGGCCGCGATCCGGAGCAGGTCGGTTTCCATGGCGGAGAAGGCCGATCGATACAAGGCGCTCCGCTCTCCCGCCGGACCATCATCGCCGCGCAGCCCGGCAATCAATTGTTCAACCGCATCGATCACCTGGCGGATCAGGACCCGTTGCCGTGCCGGTTCGTAGATGCACTTGCCGACCATGAACCGCTGACGCTGCGCGCAGCGCAGGATGTATTCGGGAGAAAACCCCAGACTGACCCCCTTGCCCGGAGTGCTGTATCCCCGCCATTGGCTCAACAAATTGCCGTGGGAACGAAAGGAGGCGCCGAACAGCATGCGGCCGTTGGCGATCCGGTGCGTCACCCAGTCGACGAATACGGACAGCGGGCCGGAGTCGGTGTGGCCGCTGTCGATCCGTTCGTGCACTGCGGCGGCAATCAGATCGGCTGTGTGGCGCAGTTCGGCGGAATCATTCATGTAGCGGATGTCGCTGGCCCAGAGAGTCCGGCTTTTGACAATGCCGAGCAGGCCGCTGAACGTGGTGTAGTGGTAGAGGGTGCCTTGCGGAATGTCGTCGTACAGTTCCCTGGTTAAGGTCTCGATTTCCTTCATCGCTCTCCTCGGAGCCGGCGCGGCCGGGTGGACGACCCTGCCGAAGACCGACATCATTCTTGAGATTTCGGCCGTTATCTGGTATAAATAATACGTTTATTTGTTTTCGCCTCCGGCGTTGGCACGGCGGTCGTGTCGGCCGTGTCCTCCGACCTTGTGCCCCACCGGTCACCCCGTATCTCTTCACCTGGTACCATATCCGATGTACAGAAATTTCAAAATAGTCCCCAATATTGTTTTTGGCCGAGGTTGTTTCAATCAACTGGGCGATATCCTTAAACTCAAACGAGCGGCGTCCGATGCCTGGATAGTGTTTGTGCTCGATGACGTGTTCAAGGGCCGGCCGCTCGAAGGCCGCCTGCCGCTGGAGCAAGGCGACATGCTGCTGCCGGTCAATGTCGACGATGAGCCCAAGACCGGCTACATCGACCAACTGGTCGCCCAAATCCGAGCCTATAGTCCGCGCAAGCCGGACGGCATCATCGCCATCGGCGGCGGCTCGACCATGGATATTGCCAAGGCAATTTCACTGATGCTCAACAACCCCGGATCGACAGCCGATTATCAGGGATGGGATCTGATCAAGAATCCGGCGGTGTATCATGCGGCCGTGCCGACCCTGGCAGGCACCGGCGCCGAGATTTCCCGCACCACCGTACTCACCGGTCCGGTCAAGAAACTGGGCATCAATTCGGACTACACCCTCTTCGATCAGGTCGTGCTCGACCCCGAATTGCTGGTCGGGGTGCCCAAGGATCAGTGGTTCTATACCGGGATGGACTGCTATATCCACGATGTCGAATCCCTCAACGGCACCTATCTGAACGAGTTCAGCCGGGCGTATGGAGAGAAATCCATCGAGCTCTGCCGTCAGGTCTTCCTCGAAGATTGTCCGAGCAAAGACGACAAGTTGATGATGGCCTCCTACTTTGGCGGCATGTCCATCGCCTATTCCCAGGTCGGCGCCTGCCATGCCCTTGCCTACGGATTATCCTTCGTTCTCGGCACCCACCACGGCATTGGCTGCTGCATCACCTTCGACCAGCTGGAGGATGTCTACCCGGAAGGGGTGAAGGAGTTTCGCCGGATGATGGAGAAGCACGACATCCATCTGCCGCGCAACCTGACCGCTCATCTCGATGAGCAGGCGATGGACACCATGGTCAATGTGGCTCTGGGCTTGACGCCTCTCTGGGAGAATTGCTTCGGCAAGGATTGGCAGCAGGTCATGACCAAGGACCGGCTGCTGGAGCTTTACCGCAAGATGTAACGGCTCCATCGGCCAGAACACGTGAACCGGCGCCAGGGGACAGGTGGCGCCGGCCAGCCGCAACCTCGTCCGTTTGGTCCTGTTGGTGACCGTAACGGGCGGGGTTGTTTTTTGTGGGCTGTGCGCTTGTTGCCGCGGGCGGACTGATCGTTGTGCATGGCTCCCCGCGATGGGATAGACGCGGAAGGAGCCTGAACGGCCAGATGTTGCTCTCCGCCGGGATGTGCCGGCGGGCGGTGGGAGGCACCAGAAAAAGGAGGTAGCTTGCCTTGGCAAAAAGGGCGACAAGATCGGCGGCATCCGCCCCCTCCCTGTATGCGCTGCCCAATATCCGCCTGTTCATCGCCTTTCGCGTTCTGTTCAACGCTAGGTTCTATTACCCTGTCTTTACTGTTCTTTTTCTTGATTACGGTTTGAGCCTGGAGCAATTTGCCGTGCTCAACACCGTTTGGGCCGTCACCATCGTGCTGGCCGAGGTTCCATCCGGCGTCTTGGCCGATCTTTTGGGAAGACGATTGCTGCTGATCGCCACCTCCCTGCTGATGGTCGCTGAAATGGCGCTCATCACCTTCGTGCCGCTGGGAAACTCCCGGATCGTTTTCTGGGCCTTTCTGGGCAACAGGGTGCTCAGCGGCCTGGCTGAGGCCATGGCCAGCGGCGCCGATGAAGCGCTGGCGTACGATACCCTGGCCGCGCATGGCCAGGCCGACGCCTGGCCCGAGGTGCTGGAGGCGCAGATGCGTATCCAGAGTGGTGGCTACATCTTCGCGATGACCGTCGGGGCGCTGGTTTATGACCCCGGAATTGTCAACCGGGTGCTTGGCTGGTTGTCCTTTGGCACCGTTGTCACGCTACGGGACACCATGCGGTATCCCCTTTTTTTGACCCTGCTGTTTGGGCTGCTGGCGTTTGCGGTTACCTTGAAGATGCGGGATCCCCAAGGGATCGCAGGGCGATCCGAGCAACGAACCGCGGCGGCCACCTTGCGGGACGGGTTGTATCTGATGTTCCGGGCAGGCAGGTGGATCTTGGCCACCCCCATGGTCCTCGCCGTGGTGCTTTTTGCCATGGTCTTCGATCACACCTTGCGGATGATCGCCACCTTGGCCAGCGAATACTACCGATTGATCGGTTTGCCCGAGTCCAGTTTCGGTTTGCTGGGCTCAGCGGCGGCGGTGTTCGGTCTGTTTGTTCCCCGGTTGGCCCGGATCATGACGGAGCGCCTGCCGCCATGGGGCAACGGTCTGACGCTTGGCCTCCTTTCGTTGGCGGCCTTGCTGCTTCTTCCTCTCTTCATCCCATATTTCGGGGCGATACCCATTATGCTGGTCTTCGTGGCGCTGACCATGACCAGCTATTTCACCAGCCACTACCTCAATGCCTGTGCCGATTCGCAGCAACGGGCCACGGTGCTGAGCTTCAAGGGGCTCGTGTTCAACATTGCCTACAGCGGCATCGGCCTGGCGTACGCCGGCGTGATTCAATTGTTGAAGCAGACCCAGGCCGGTGTCCATCCTGGCTGGTCGCCGGAGCACACCGCTGATCAGGCGTTCATGGCCGCGATGGGATATTTTCCCTGGTATATGATCGCCGGGCTGGCGCTCGTTTCTCTCTGCTGTCTTCCCCGGCTGATCCGCGAGCGCTCCCGAACCCGGCGCGACTGAAGCGGTGCTGCGACCACACGCCCAGCCGCTGGGCTTTCTCTTTTCTCATCCCCGGTTGTGCAGGAACGACCGCAGCGATGCAGCCGATGAACGTGACGCGACGATCACCCGGGGGTTAGGACATCAAGAACATCACCTTGAAACAACAGAAAAATTGATTGCCGTGCATAATTGCACTGATACATTTTGCCCCATTGCCGCGAACAGGAGTATTTTTTGCAAGAAAAATGCATTTCCATCAAATTGATGATTGGTAATCGTTTTCTTTTTTTGAAAAAGTCCTGTACATAAATAAGTGTTGGAGTGTTCCCGGAGCGATCCGGGCACTGGCAGTCAGTGGGTGCAGGTGTTCTACCTTCTGTGGGGGGATGGAGACGGCGGATGCATTCCAGGAAGGTGGGCCATACCGGTCCGTGAAGTTTTGGTGCGGACAGGCATGAGCTCGTGGCACAAGGCATTATGTTGAAAGGAGGTAATGAGGATGAGTGCAATGGAAGACAAGATCACCAGTTTATTAGCCGAGAACAGGGTGTTCCAACCGCCGGAAAAAGGACGTGAACAGGCCTGGGTCAAGTCGATGGACGAGTATAACAAGGTGTATGCTCATTCCATGGAAGACCCCGAGGGCTTTTGGGCTAAACGGGCGGAAGAACTGGTTACCTGGGAGAAAAAGTGGGACAGAGTGCTGGAATACGATTTTTCGGTCCCCGAGGTCAAATGGTTCCAGGGCGGCAAGCTCAATGTCTCCGTCAACTGTCTGGACCGCCATCTTACCGATGGGCGGCGCGACAAGACCGCCATCATCTGGCAAGGCGAGCCGGAAGAGGATGTCCGGATCTATACCTATCAGACGTTGCACGAGGAAGTCTGCCGGTTCGCCAATGTGCTCAAGAAAAAGGGTGTGAAAAAGGGTGATCGGGTCACCGTCTATCTGCCCATGATTCCTGAACTGGCCATTTCGCTTCTGGCCTGCGCCCGGCTCGGCGCGGTACATTCGGTGGTATTTGGCGGATTTTCCGCTGTGGCTCTCCAGAGCCGGATCGAGGACTGTCAGGCCAAAGTGTTGATCACGGCTGATGCCGTTTTGCGCGGTGGCAAGGCCATTCCCTTGAAAGCCAACGCCGACGAGGCCATGGCCGCCTGCCCCAGTGTCGAGACCTGTCTGGTCGTCCGCCGGGCCGGCATCGACATCGAGATGCAGGCCGGACGCGACTGCTGGTGGCACGAGGAGGTGAACGCCGCCTCCATTGCCTCGTTCTGCGAGCCCGAACCAATGGAGGCCGAAGACATGCTCTTCATCCTCTACACCTCCGGCTCCACCGGCAAGCCCAAGGGTGTGGTCCACACCACCGGCGGGTATCTGACCTATGCCATGCACACCACGCAGTGGGTGTTCGATCTGAAAGACGACGATCTACACTGGTGCACCGCCGATCTCGGCTGGATCACCGGGCACAGCTACATCCTCTACGGGCCGCTGGGACTGGGCGCCACGACGCTCATGTTTGAAGGCGTGCCCAACTATCCTGGCCCGGATCGTTTCTGGAAAATTGTCGAAAAATTCAAGGTCACCATCTTCTACACCGCGCCGACCGCCATCCGGGCGCTCATGCGGGAAGGCATTGAGCCGACCCAGAAGTGGGATATGACCAGTCTGCGTATCCTCGGGTCGGTAGGTGAACCGATCAACCCCGAGGCGTGGATGTGGTACCATATCAATGTCGGCAAGGAAAAACTGCCGATCGTCGATACCTGGTGGCAGACGGAAACCGGCGGCATCATGATTTCGCCGTTGCCGTATGCGACGTCGCTCAAACCCGGTTCCGCCACCTTGCCCCTGCCCGGCGTCGATGCGGCCATCTACAACGAGGAAGGCAAGGAAGCCGCTTCTAACGAAGGCGGGCATCTGGTCATCCGCAAGCCGTGGCCAGGTATGCTCCGGGGCGTCTTCGGCGATCCGGGGCGGTATAAAAAGGGGTATTTCAGCCGGTATCCGGACACGTACGACCCGGAGGACGGTGCCCGCCGGGACGAAGACGGTTATTTCTGGATCATGGGTCGGCTCGACGATGTCATCAATGTTTCCGGGCATCGCCTCGGGACGGCGGAGATCGAGTCCGCCCTGGTGACCCATGAGGCCGTGGCCGAGGCTGCTGCGGTCGGCATGCCGCATCCGATCAAGGGGCAGGCGGTCTTCGCCTTTGTCACCTTGATGTCCTGGGCGGAGGAGAGCGAAGAACTGCGGGCCGAGCTGCGCCAGCATGTGCGCAAGGAAATCGGGCCCATCGCCACCCCCGACGCCATCCTGTGGGCGCCGGGATTGCCCAAGACCCGGTCGGGCAAGATCATGCGGCGCATTCTACGTAAAATCGCGGCCAACGATTTCGCCAACTTCGGCGACACCTCGACCCTGGCCGATCCGACCGTGGTCGAACAGTTGGTCGAAACCAAAAAGCAGATGGGATGATTCGGTCGATTGACCTGCATACCGCCGCGTGACCCGAAGCGGCCACGCTCCACCCACCCCCGACAGGCAGAATGTCCGGCATTTTGCCTGTCGGGTCCTCAACCTGCAGCCTGCCGTTTTTCCTTTGCAATGTTTCATTTCATGGTATCATGAGCGACCTTGCGGCGAGGGCGTCTGCTTCCTCGCCGCTGTTCACGCCTGGCCGATGGCTTCAATGGGGCCAGGAGCCCCCTCTTAGAACAATCAACGCTCTGACGATGCAATGACCGGTAACGATATTCGACAATCATTCTTGGAATTTTTCGAGGGCAAGGGGCACACCAGGGTATCCGCATCCTCCCTGGTGCCCAGCGACGATCCCACCTTACTGTTTGTCAACTCGGGCATGGTCCAGTTCAAGAAAGTCTTCATGGGCGAGGAAACCAGGCCCTATGCCCGGGCCACCACCGCTCAGGCCAGCGTCCGGGCCGGCGGCAAGCACAACGATCTCGAAAACGTCGGCTATACCGCCCGCCACCACACCTTCTTCGAAATGCTGGGCAATTTTTCCTTCGGGGATTATTTCAAGGAAGAGGCGATTGCCTATGCCTGGGAATTTCTCACCGAGAAGCTGCACATCGACCCCAAGGATCTGTGGGTCACGGTCTATAACGACGACGACGAGGCCTATGCCCTCTGGGAGCGGATCGACACGCTGCTCAAGGGGCGTATTGTCCGCATGGGTGAGAAGGACAATTTCTGGGCCATGGGAGATACCGGTCCTTGCGGCCCCTGTTCTGAGATCCATATCGATCAAGGGGCCGAAGTGGGCTGCGGCCGTCCGGATTGCGCCTTGGGCTGCGACTGCGACCGCTTCCTTGAACTGTGGAACCTGGTGTTCATGCAGTTCTATCGGGACGAAAACGGCACCATGACCCCGCTGCCCAAGCCTTCTATCGACACCGGCATGGGGCTGGAGCGGGTGGCGGCGGTGCTTCAAGGCAAGAATAATAACTACGACTGCGACCTGTTCACCCCGATCATCGACCATGTGGCCAATCTTGCGGGCAGGCGATATCATGCCAGCAAGGAGGATGATGTTTCCATGCGGGTCATCGCCGATCACGCCCGGGCCGCCACCTTTCTCGTGGCCGATGGCGTGCTGCCCTCGAATGAAGGCCGGGGATATGTCCTGCGCCGGATCATGCGGCGGGCCATCCGCTATGGCCGCGCCTTGGGGCTGACTTCCTTTTTCCCGGGCGTCTGCGCCGTGGTGACCGAGGAGATGCAGCACGCCTATCCCCATCTCGCCAATACCCGTCAACTGCTGGCCAAGGTGGTGACCAACGAGGAGGAACGCTTCGGCGAGACCCTGGATCATGGCTTGGGCAAGCTCGACCAGGAGATCCGGCGGCTGCAGCAGGAGGATGGCGACCAGGCGGTCATTCCGGGCGACTTTATCTTCAAGCTCTACGACACCTATGGTTTTCCGGTGGATATCGTCCGCGATGTCGCCATTGAACGCGGGGTGGCCTTTGATGAGCCCGGATTCGCCAAGGCGATGGAGCAGCAGCGCGAGCAGTCGCGCAGGTCTTGGAAGGGCAGCGATGTCGATCACCTCGAAGCTGGCATCATCGAACTGGGCAGCCAGGGCAGGAAGGCGGAGTTTATCGGCTATGGCGTCACCCAAGGCATTTCGATTGTGGAAGGGATCGTCAACGATGCCGGCCAACTGGTGGCAGAGGCCAAGGCTGGAGCGCGTTTGCGCCTGTTCTGCGTCCAGACCCCATTTTATGCCGAATCGGGCGGTCAGATTGGCGACCGGGGCGAGATCACCTGGCCGAACGGCCGTTTCATGGTGGAGAGAACCTTTGCCCCGGTGGAAGGACTTATCTTGCACGAAGGTCAGCTGGTCCAGGGAACCTTGACCGTTGGCACCCGGGTCGAGTTGACTGTGGCCGAGCGGCGGAGCGACACGGCGCTGAACCATACCGCCACCCATCTCCTGCAAGCGGCGCTGAAAAAGGTGCTGGGCGACCATGTCAAACAGGCCGGATCAGCGGTTGACCACAACCGCCTGCGTTTCGACTTCACCCATTTTTCGCCGTTGACTCACGGAGAAATCTGTACCGTAGAGCAGATGGTCAATGCGGAGATACGCAAGAATATCCCGGTGTCCACGACCCTGCTCGGGCGCGAGCAGGCGATCGCCGAAGGCGCCACAGCTTTGTTTGGCGAAAAATACGGGGAAGAGGTGCGGGTGGTGAGCATCGGCGGTTTCAGCAAGGAATTGTGCGGCGGCACCCACACCCGCATGACCGGCGACATCGGACTGTTCAAGGTTGCGGTCGAAACCGGCATTGCCGCCGGCATCCGCCGGATCGAGGCGCTCACCGGATCCGCCGCGGTGCATTGGGTACAGGATTTGGTGCGGCAGGCATCCGCGGTCAGTGCGGCTATTTCGGGGCCGCTGGAGGGCGCTGTCGACAAAATCCAAGGGCTGCTCAGACGGCAAAAGGAGTTGGAAAAGCAAATCGCCTCCCTCAACGCCACCATGGCCCTGTCCGATCTTGAACAGTTGCTGGCCTCACGTGTCGAGATTGATTCCATGCCGGTGGTGGTCAGCAAGGTACCACTCGATTCCCCCAAAACCCTGCGCGAAATTGGTGACAAGATCCGCGACAGGATGCCGCACGGCATTATCGTGCTTGGCGGCGAATTTGAAGGCAAGGCCGCACTGCTGGCCATGGTCAGCAAGGATTTGACCGGTCGGATCAAGGCCGGCGACCTGATCAACCAGATCGCGACGATCGTTGGCGGCAAAGGAGGCGGCCGGCCCGACATGGCCCAGGCCGGCGGCTCCATGCCCGACAAGCTCGACGAGGCCATCGGCAGCGTGGTCAGCATCATCAAGGGCCTGGCCCGCGTCTGATCCGGCTTGTGATTATGCTGCAACTTCCTCAACATCAAAGAATAGTCATCACCGGCGTGGGGTTGACCGCGCCGGGTGCGGCCAATCTGGCGGAGTTCCGGGCCAACCTCCTGTCCGGGGTCAGCGGTGTTGCCACCATCGATCTGCGCTACATGGGCGTGCATCCGGCCGGCATCTGCCGGTTTGCCGAAACCCGTTACCGTAAAAAGCGGGAAAACAACCGGGGAACCCGCGCCGGCTGCATCGGCGTTTACTGCGCCAACGAGGCGCTGGCCGATGCGGGGATCGATTTTTCCACCTACGACCGGGCCGCCACCGGCGTCTATATCGGGCTGACCGAGCACGGCACGGTGGAAACGGAGAACGAAGTCTACAACATCGGTCAGTATGGGTATGACGTCAACTACTGGACGCATCATCACAATCCCCGCACGGTCCTGAACAACCCGGCCGGCGAGATCACCATGAATCTCGGCATCACCGGCCCGCACTACTCTATCGGCGCCGCTTGCGCCGCCGGTAACGCCGCCTTGATCCAGGGGATGCAGATGCTCCGCCTGGGTGAGGTCGATCTGGCCCTTTGTGGCGGTATCTCGGAGTGTGTCGGTTCGTTCGGCATCTTCGCTTCCTTTCGGGCCCAAGGCGCCTTAGCGGAACACGAAGATCCGACCAAAGCCAGCCGCCCCTTTGACCGCGACCGCAACGGTATCGTTATTTCGGAAGGCGGCTGCGTGTTTATCCTGGAACGTTTGGATCGGGCCCTGGCGCGTGGTGCCGCCATCTACGGCGAACTGACCGGTTATGCCATGAATTCGGATGCCCGGGATTTTGTCCTGCCCCATGGTCCCCGCCAACGGCAGTGCATGGAGGCGGCCCTTGCCCGTGCGGCTCTGCGGCCAGAGGACATCACCATTGTCAATACCCATGCCACCGGCACCAAACAAGGCGATATCGAGGAGTGCAACGCTATCCGCGCGACCTTCGTCGGCTGCGCCAACACCTGGGTGAACAACACCAAGTCGAGTATCGGCCACGCCATGGGCGCCGCCGGAGTGCTCGAACTGGCCGGCAATTTGCCTGCCTTCACCGATCATCAGGTCCATCCCACCATCAACCTGGATCATCTCGATCCGGAATGCGAACTGGACGGCCTGGTGATCCATACCCCCAGACAGCTCGACCGGGTGGACGCCATCCTCAACAATTCGTTCGGCATGGTGGGGATCAATTCAGTGGTGATAGTCGAAAGATTTGTGGCGAATTAAAGAGATCTGTGCTATCTTCATCTATTTATGCCGGGCTGCAAACAAATGCGTATTTGTTATTTTACATAAAGGAACCGAAGCATGAGCCGTGACGAGATCAAGGACGTTCTCCTTGAAATCATAGCCGACATTGACGAAGAAGCCGATTTCGCCAGCCTTGATGCCGATGCTCCCCTGCGGGACCAACTGGATCTTGATTCCATGGATTTTCTTGATATTGTCATGGAGTTGCGCAAACGCTACAAACTGCAAATTCCGGAAGAGGAGTATCCGCAGCTCGCCACCCTGACCAGTTGCGTTAACTATCTGGTGCCCAAACTGCAACAGGCCTGATCTGTCTCGCCAGCGTCAACGGCACCCGGCGAGATTCCGTTTTTCCTAGTGTTTGTGTCTGCCCCATGGCCGCTTATCAGCTTCTTATCATCGGAGGCGGTTTGTCGGGAATCGCGGCTGGCATCCGGGCCGCCCGTTTCGGCCTCAAAACGCTGATCCTCGAACAGCACAACCTCCCCGGCGGACTCAACTCCTACTATCTTCGCCAAGGGCGTCTCCTGGAAACAGGGCTGCACGCCATGACCAACTTTGCTCCGCCCGGTGCCAAAAAGGCTCCGCTCAACCGGTTGTTCCGCCAGTTGCACCTTTCCCGCAGACAATTCGAGGCCCACGAGCAGCTCGGCTCGGAGGTCCGCTTTGCCGGCCGAACGTTACGCTTTACCAACGATATCGCGATGCTGGAGGAAGCGATCGCGTGCGAGTTCCCTGAAGCGATCGACCAGTTCCGGCGGCTTAGGCTGACGATCGCGGCCTATGATCCCTTTGCCGCCGTTCCCTGGCGTTCAGCCCGGCGATTTCTTGCCGAACACCTGCGACACCCGCTCCTTGCGGACATGCTCCTGTTGCCGTTGATGATCTACGGCAATGCCGAGGAGCATGACATGGATCTCGGGCAGTTCGTGATCATGTTCCGGGCCATATTCGAGGAAGGCCTATTCCGGCCCGGCGGGACCATGCGCGAATTTCTCGACCTCCTGGTGCAGCGGTTCCGCGATTTTGGCGGCGAGCTCCGGTACCGTTGCCCGGTGGCATCCATCGAAACCGATGGTGGCCGGGTGCAGGGCGTGCGTCTGGAAAGCGGCGAGGAGTTGACTGCCGACGCGGTCCTGTCCACGGTCGGCATTCCGGAAACCATGCGGCTTTCCGGTTGGGAGGGTGATTGTGCCCGATACGCCGGCAGGATGAGCTTCATGGAAACGATCTCGTTCATTCCCCGCGCTAGCGCCCCATCGTTTGCCCCAAGGCGAACCATCGTCTTTTATCACAACGCTCCCCGCCTCGACTACCAACGTCCCGACGATTACCTCGACCCCTCCTGGGGAGTGATCTGCTTTCCCGACAATTTTTCCGGGCTGGTGCCGGAGGATACGGTCCAAGTCCGGGTGACCAACGCGGCCAGCTATCCTCTGTGGCAGGGGCTTGCCGCCGAAATCTACGGCCCGGTCAAGGAGCGGTGGACCCAGGCCGCCATCGCCGCCAGCGAGGAAATCGTTGGGAATTATCGTCCATCCATTGTATATCAAGACAGTTTCACGCCGGTGACCATCGAGCGGTTCACCCGCAAGGCCCAGGGCGCGGTCTATGGCAGCGGGATCAAAATCAGGGACGGCGCGACGCCCTGGAGCAACCTGTTCATCGCCGGCACCGACCAGGGTTACCTCGGCATTGTCGGGGCGATGCTGAGCGGGATCACCATCGTCAACCAGCATATTCTCCGGTAGCCCTCTGCGGACCGCGCCGGACCGTTCGTCCGGTGTGTGCTGGAGACGCGGGTTTCATGTTCATCCACAAAAACGGAGTGCAATGCGGTACACACCATTGGAACAGGTGCGGTCTTTATACGACGTCATCGTGGTCGGCGCCGGCCTTGGCGGTCTTACCTGCGCCAACCGGCTGGCCGCGGCCGGCCATTCGGTCCTGTTGCTGGAGCACCACCTGCAGCTCGGAGGGCTCGCCACCTGGTTCAAGCGCGGCGGGCATATCTTCGACGTCTCGCTGCACGGCTTTCCCTACGGCATGCTCAAGACCTGCAAGAAATACTGGGGCAAGGCCATTCGCGACGCCATCGTTCAGTTGAAGAGCATTGTCTTTGATAATCCGCAATTCTCTTTGCGCACCACCTTCAGCAAGGACGACTTTATCCGGATTCTCCAGGAGCGCTTCGGGGTTTGCCAGGAGACAGTCAGCGCATTTTTCGCCACCGTCGATGGGATGAATTTCTACGACGACCAGCGCCAGACCACCCGGGAGCTGTTCGACCGGTTCTTTCCCGGCCGCAGCGACATCCATCGCCTCCTGATGGAACCGATCACCTACGCCAACGGCTCCACTCTAGACGAACCAGCCATCACGTACGGCATTGTCTTCTCCAACTTCATGAACCGGGGAGTCTACACCTTCGAGGGCGGTACCGACAGGCTGATCAACCTGATGGCCAGCGAGTTGCGGGCCAAAGGGGTCGATATCTGTACCGGTGCCAAAGTGGACCGCATCCTGGTCGAAAAGGGGACAGCCACCGGCGTGGCGGTCAAAGGGCGGACGATCAAAGCCCGGAGTGTCGTCGCCAATGCGGGGATCACCAACACCATCGACCAGTTGGTGGGCCGGGACCAATTTCCCTCTGATTTCCTCGGCCGGTTCGGCAAGGTGCGGGTCAACAATTCGAGCTGTCAGGTCTACTTCGGCATTCGCCGGGGCGAGACCATTCCTGATATCGGTGATCTGCTGTTCACCTCCACGGCGGCGGCATTCTCCTCGGAGGAGATGCGGCGGATGGACACGGGGAGCCGTACTTTTTCCCTCTACTATCCGAAAACCCGGCCCCAGAGCCCGCCGGACTACACCATCGTCGCCTCGATGAACGCCGATTACGATGACTGGGCCGGGCTCGACCAGGCGGCGTACCGGACCGCGAAAGAGACGATGATCGCCCGCTGCTTTGCCGACCTGGAGCGCTATCTTCCCGGTATCCGCAACCAGGTGGACACCGTGGAATCGGCCACGCCGCGCACCTTTCACCGCTATACGCTCCATACCAAGGGCACCTCGTTTGGCACCAAGTTTGAAGGACTCGATATTTCCCGATCCCTGCACAAGGAAATCGGCGGGCTGTTCCATGTCGGCTCGGTGGGCATCATCATGAGCGGGTGGCTGGGGGCGATCAATTACGGGGTGATCGTGGCCAACGACGTGGATGGGTATTTGCGGGGGTGACAGGGGAAGGATGAGGCTTGCCGACTGCGCCCGGGGCCGGGACAACAATTTCAATCTGATCAGAATTGCGGCAGCTTTTGCTGTCTTGGTGAGTCACAGCTTTCCGCTGGCGCTTGGTCCCAAAGTTGGGGAACCGCTGGCCGCCATCGTGGGCCTGAGCTTCGGCAGGATCGCGGTCGATGTTTTTTTCTTCACCAGCGGCTTTCTCGTTACCGCCAGCCTTGTGACGAGACAAAGCGTAAAACAGTTCGTCTGGGCCCGAATATTACGGATTTACCCTGCGCTTCTTGTTGTGGTCCTGCTGTCCGTTTTCGGCTTGGGCTTGTTTTTCACCACTCAGCCAACGGTGGCCTATCTGGTTGATGTGGGAATCTATAAGTATTTGCTCAAATGCTCAACCTTGATAACCGGTATCAATGACCATCTTCCCGGAGTTTTTGCAAACAATCCGTATAAGAATGCTGTCAATGGATCGCTGTGGACCTTGCCGTATGAATTGAGAATGTACGTAGCTCTCGTGAGTGTTTGGTTGGTCGTGCAGTTGAATCCGGTCAATAAGGTCAAGATTTTCAAGATTATTCTGGTGTTGATCGCGGCAATCTCCGGGATCCTGTTGATATTGATCCATTTTGAAGTGATCAACATGAAGGATAACTATCCAAGATTTTTCTATATGTTTTTTTCAGGCGCATCGTTTTATATTGTGCGCGATAAAATAATTTTATCCCACACTCTTTTTTCTTTGTTTTTGCTGTTGTTGATAGGGGGACTTGTCAATAAGCACCTATTCTTTGTAAGCTATGTCCTGGTTCTCGGGTATTGTATCTTGTACTGTGCATACATTCCCGCTGGAATTGTTAGAAAATATAATGATCTTGGCGATTTTTCTTATGGGGTCTACGTGTACTGCTTTCCTGTGCAACAGTCTGTCGCCGCATTGGTTCCCGGTATATCTCCTTTGGGTATGTTTGCCTTTTCAAGTATCGCCACGCTGATTCTTGCCGTATTTTCCTGGTTGTTGGTGGAGAAAAAAGCGTTGCATTTGAAGGAGAGCTGGCTTAACCACCGCACGGGCTTTTTGTCCCCCTTGCGCATGTCTCGGAGCAGGAATTGACGATGGGCAGGGCATTGTTCCGGGTTGACACGTAACTGGTTTAATTTTTTTATTAATAATTCTATGCTCGAATTCGAAAGCAAGAAAGCTGTGGTTACCGGCGCCACCCGCGGCATCGGCCGGGCAATTACCGAGGCCCTGCTGGCCCAGGGTGCGACGGTGGCCGGCATCTATGGCGGCAATCAGGAGGCGGCCGAGACCATGGCCGGCGACAACAGCCGTTATGGCGAACAGTTGCGGCTGGTCCAGCTCGATGTCGTGGACTATGCCGCCGTGGCGGCCTTCTGCACCGGATTGGAAACGGAATGGGATACCCTCGATATCCTGGTGAACAACGCCGGTATCCGCCGCGATGCGATCCTGGCCATGATGCGCGAGGAAGATTGGCGGCGGGTGCTCGATGTCAACCTCACCGGCGGCTACATCATGACCAAGCTCGCGCTGCCGCTGATGCTCAAGCAAAAGTATGGCCGGATCGTCTTCATCACCTCGCCCATGGGGCATCTCGGCTTTGCTGGTCAGGCCAACTATGCGGCCTCCAAGGCCGGACAGATCGGATTGATGAAATCGCTTGCCAAGGAGGTGGGCAAGCGCAAAATCACGGTGAACAGCGTCTCGCCCGGTTTCATCGCCACCGAACTGATCGGTGACCTGTCCGCAACCCAGGTGCAGGAATACAAGAAAATGGTTCCGGCCAACCGGTTCGGCACTCCAGCCGAGGTGGCCGAGGCGGTGCTGTTTCTGGCCGGCGACCGGGCCGCCTACATCAACGGCGCGGTGCTCGAAGTGACCGGAGGCCTGTGATGCGGCCAGCCGCTGACCCCTTTATCCTGGACCGCATCCCCCACCGGCCGCCCTTTCTCTGGCTGGACCGGGTGCTTGAAATCAGCGGCGAAACGATCCGGGCGGAAAAAACCATCGACCATGACCTGCCGCTCTTTGCCGGGCATTATCCCGGCTATCCTTTGATGCCCGGCGTGCTCCTCTGCGAGGCGATCTTTCAGGCCGGTGCCTTGCTGATCGGAGAGTTGATGGGCAACAAAGGAGCGGTGGGGGAGGGCGGCATGCCGGTGCTGACCCGGATCATGGGCGCCAAATTCAAGCGGGAGGTGCGGCCGGGCGATACCCTGGAAATAATCGCCACCCTGATTGAGCGCATGGGGCCGGCCTGGCTGCTTAAAGGTTCGGTTCGGGTGGATGGCAAGACAGCGGTCCAGGTGGAGTTTGCCTGCGCCCGCAAGGAAGGGGCATAAATGGATTTTCTCCAACTTGCCGGGAAAACGGTCGTGGTGTTCGGGCTGGCCAACAAAAAATCGGTGGCCTGCGCCATTGGCCGGGTACTGGCGATGGCCGGGGCAAAGGTGATCCATGTGGTCCGCAGCGAACAGGTGGCGGCCACAGCAAAAAAACTCTTTCCCGACAGCCCGGTTTTTTGCTGCGATGTCGAAGACGAGCGCAACATCGTCCGGGTGCGGGACGGGATTGGCGGTCACATCGAGGCCCCGCTTGATGGCATTGTCCATTCCATAGCCTTTGCCAATTACTCGGAAGGAATGCGGCCCTTTCACGCCACCTTGAAGCGGGATTTCCTTCAGGCCATGGATGTTTCCTGTTTTTCCTTCATCGGGATCGCCAACCATTTCAAGGAACTGCTGGCCCGGCAAGCCTCGCTGGTGACCATCTCGATTTCCACGACCCGCATGGCCGCCGAAAACTACGGCTACATGGCCCCGGTCAAGGCGGCGCTGGAATCGTCGCTCTGCTTCCTGGCTAAAAGTTTCGCCGCCTTTTCCGAAATCCGTTTCAACGCCGTCTGTCCTGGCCTGCTCAAGACTTCTGCATCAGCGGGCATCCCCAACTACATCGACAGCTACCTGTTTGCCGAGCAGGCCACCCTGCGGAAAAGGGCGGTGCAGACCGAGGAGGTGGCCAATGCGGCCGCCTTTCTGCTTTCGCCGCGTTCCTCGGGGATAACCGGTCAATGCGTGGTGGTGGATGCCGGCATGGGCATGAATTATTTCGACGCCGCGATCGTGGCCAAGACCGTGGGATGAGGTGGGAGGGATGCTCCTTTGGCCGATAACGCTTCCCGCTCCATGGCGAAGAGCTATGCGTACCCCCTGTCGTGCGGTTTCCCTGCGCCCTGATCTGGTGGATTGGATCGGTCGGTGCTGGTCCTTGGCGTTGTTGCCCGGGGCAGGGTCATGAATGTGCGCTACACCCGGGTGTGCCTGCACGAGTTCGGCTACCAACTGCCGCCGATAGAATTGTCTTCGGCGACCATTGAGGAACGGCTCGCCCCTGTCTACCAGCGGTTGAAGCTGCCGGCTGGCCGGCTGGAACTGATGACCGGCATCCGCTCCCGGCGGTTGTGGGCGCCGGGAACCCGGCCGAGCGATGGCGCGGCGGCGGCGGGTGCGGCAGCCATCGCCAAATCCGGCATCGATGCCGCTGCCTTGGAGTGTTTGCTGTTTACCTCGGTGAGCCGCGACATGATGGAGCCGGCCACCGCCGCCTTTGTGCACCGCACCCTCGGGCTGCCGCCATCCTGCCTGCTGTTTGACATCTCCAATGCCTGTCTCGGTTTCCTCGACGGTATGATCATGCTGGCCAACATGCTGGAAATGGGACAGATCCAGGCTGGATTGCTGGTGGCGGGCGAAACCGCGGAAGGTTTGATCGCCTCCACCCTCAATCACCTGCTCACCGACGCCACCCTCACCCGCAAGACCATCAAGCCGCTCTTTGCCTCGCTGACCATCGGTTCCGGAGCCGTGGCCCTGGTGATGACCCGAAGCGACTATCGCGACACCGGCCACTACCTGCGTGGCGGCGCTTGCCGGGCCAATACCGCCCATAACGATCTCTGCCAGGGCGGCCAGAATGCGGAGCAGGGAACCCTGATGTCCACCGACTCCGAGCAACTCCTGGAAAAGGGGATTGCCACCGCTGCCGACTGCTGGGGTTTCTTCCAGGATTGCCTGGGCTGGGACAAGCGTTCCATTGACCGGTTTTTTTGTCATCAGGTGGGCAAGGCCCATGCCCAGATGCTGTTTGAGACCCTGCAACTCGATCCGGCGAAAAATTTCGCAACCCTGCCGGCCCTGGGCAATGTCGGTTCAGTCTCGGCGCCGATCACCATGGCCCTGGGCATCGAGCAGGGGGCTTTGGTGCCGGGACAGCGGGCTGCTGTCCTGGGAATCGGTTCGGGCATCAATGCCCTCATGCTGGGAATCGACTGGTGATGGGGCGCGCAGCCAGGCTGGCCGAATATCCCTTTACGCCGCGTTTTTTTGCGATCGACGGCCACCGCATGGCCTATCTCGACGAGGGCGATGGGCTGCCGGTGGTTATGGTGCACGGCAATCCCTCCTGGTCCTATCTGTATCGCAACCTGATCCTTGGCCTGCGTACGCACCACCGCTGCATCGTCCCCGATCACCTCGGATGCGGATTTTCCGACAAACCGCAAGTCTATTCCTACTGCCTGGCCAGCCACATCGACAACCTGGAGCGGCTGCTCGACCACCTCGACATAGCGCGGTGCGTGCTGGCGGTGCATGACTGGGGCGGGGCCATCGGCATGGGTTGGGCCGGCCGCTATCCAGAGCGGATAGCCGGAGTGGTGGTGTTCAACACCGCAGCGTTCCGGTCGCATCGCCTGCCGCTGCGTATCGCCGTCTGCCGCTGGCCGCTGTTGGGGCCGCTGCTGGTGCGCGGTCTGAACGGTTTTGCCCGTGCGGCCACGGTCATGGCGGTCAACCGGCCCATGCGGCCGGAGATCGCGCGCTCCTTCCTAGCCCCCTACGACAGTTGGCGCCATCGCATCGGACTGCTGCGTTTTGTACAGGATATTCCCATGCATCCGGGCCATCCTTCCTGGCCGGCGCTGGCGGCGGTGGAACAGGGGCTCGACCGGCTGCGCGACTGTCCGCTGCTGCTCTGCTGGGGGGGGCGTGATTTTTGTTTCAATGATCACTTTTACGACGAATGGCGTCGCCGGTTCCCGCAGGCGCAGGCCCACTATTTTCCGGATGCCGGCCACTATGTGCTTGAGGATGCGCTGGCCGAGATCCAGCCGCTGGTCGCCTCGTTCCTTCGCCGTCTTGAGGATGAGTGATGACCGACTGCAATATCGCCACCGTGCTCCAGCGCACCGCCGCCATCCAACCCGAGCAGATCGGGCTGGTGGCCCTGGAAGAGGGGCAGTGGCGGGAATGGACCTTTGCCCAACTCCGGGACAACTGCGATGGTTTTGCCGCCGCTCTGCACGCCGAGGGCGTCCGCCAGGGCGACCGGGTGATGCTGATGGTGCGGCCGTCGATGGCCTTCATCTGCCTGACCTTTGCCCTGTTTCAGCTAGGGGCGGTGATCATCCTCATCGATCCGGGCATGGGCTATGCAAACCTGCTGCGCTGCATCGGTTCGGTCCGGCCGGACATCCTGGTCGGCATCCCCCAGGCCATTTGCTTCAGCCGGATTTTTCGCGGTCCCTTTGCCGCGGTGCGCAAGCGGATTATGGTTGGCCGTGCTTGGTGGCTGCCCGGCAAACGGATTGAACCGCTGCCGGCCGGAACTGTCGCCTTGCCCAGGTATCAGGCCGCTGCATCCGATCCGGCGGCCATCATCTTCACCACCGGTTCCACCGGTCCGCCCAAGGGCGTGGCCTATGCCCACGGCATCTTTCATGCCCAACTGCGCATGATCCGCGACCATTACGACATCGGGCCGGGTGATGTTGACCAGCCCGGTTTTCCGCTGTTTGGCCTGTTTGCCGCCGCCCTCGGCGCCAAGGCGGTCATTCCGGACATGGATCCGACTAGGCCGGCCCAGGTCGACCCTGAAAAATTTGTCCCCACTCTGCTGGCGCACCGGGTGAGCTACTCCTTTGGTTCACCGGCGATCTGGAAGGTGGTCAGCCGCTATTGCCTGGCAAAAAAGATCGTGTTGCCGGTCCGCACGATTTTGATGGCTGGCGCTCCGGTTTCGGGCGAACTGGTGGCCCAGGTCCAGCGGATTCTGCCCGATGCGGCCCGGATTTTCACCCCGTACGGCGCGACGGAGAGTTTGCCGATGACCTCCATCGAAGGGCGGGAAATCGTCGGAGAAACCTGGCCGCTGACCCGCACCGGCCACGGGGTTTGTGTTGGCCGTGCCCTGCCTGGCATGGAGATTCGGATCATCGAACCGGTGGAGGGCAGGATCGGCTCCTGGCAGGAGGCGCAAGAGGCCGAACCGGGAACCATCGGCGAGATTGTGGTGCGCGGGCCGGTGGTCACCCGCCTGTATGCCGACAATGAGCAGGAAACCCGGTTGGCCAAGATCCAGGATGGCGAAGGATTCTGGCATCGGATGGGCGACATGGGCTATCTCGACCTGCATGGCCGATTGTGGTTCTGCGGCCGCAAGGCCCATCGGGTAGCCACGGCCCAGGCCATGCTCTACACTATCCAATGCGAGGCGATCTTCAACGAGCACCCGCGGGTCCGGCGTTCCGCCCTGGTCGGTCTGGGGGATGTTCCCGACCGGAAGACGCCGGTGATCGTGGTGGAGCCGGATGGTCCGGCTGGCGATCAGGATCGGCTGTTTGCGGAACTGCGGGACTTGGCCAAGGCGAATTCTTTGACCGAGCAGATCGAACACTTTTTGCTGCATCGTTCTTTTCCGGTGGATATTCGCCACAACGCCAAAATATTCCGGGAGCGACTGGCGATTTGGGCTGCTAAACGGGTGCAATTGCCGCGCGGGTGATAGGAGCTGGCTGTCCGGTCTGGATGACGAGAGCGAGAGGATATGATGGATGCCGGTAACGAGGTGCGAACAGGAGCGATGCACAAGGTCGCGGTGACCGGTGGCGGTGGCTTCATCGGCAAGGCTTTGGTACGGGCGCTGGTCAATCGCGGGGTCGAGGTGACGGTGATCGGCCGCAATCCCTATCCGGACCTGACTTCCTTGGGTGTGCGCTGCGTCCGGGGCGATATCCGTGAGCCGGGCATCTTGGCTGAGGCCTTGCGCGGTTGCGACACGGTGTTTCACGTGGCCGCGAAGGCTGGCATCTGGGGGCCGCGGCACGAGTATTTCGCCATCAACTGCACCGGCACGGCAAACGTCGTCGCTGCCTGCCGTGCGCAACAGGTGGGCCGCCTGATCTACACCTCGACCCCATCGGTGGTATTCGATCAAAACGATCTTGCCGGGGTGGACGAGTCGACGCCCTATGCCAGCCGGCCGCTGTGCGCCTATGCCGCTTCCAAGATCCTGGCCGAGCGGGAAGTGCTGGCGGCCAACTGCGAGGATCTGCGCGCCATAGCCCTGCGGCCGCACCTTGTCTGGGGACCCGGAGACCGCCATCTCATTCCTCGCCTGCTGGAACGGGGCCGGGTCGGATCGCTCAGGATCGTCGGTGCCGGCGACAACCAGGTGGATATCGCCTACATCGACAACGTGGTCCATGCCCACCTGCTGGCGGCGGATAACCTATGCACTATAGGGAGCGGTGCTGGTCAGGCCTTCTTCATCGGCCAGGAAAGGCCGGTGGCGCTGTGGCCATGGATCAACGGCCTCTTTGTCCGGCTCGGCATCCCACCGGTAACCCGAAGGGTGCCACTGACCGTTGCTTACGGCGCCGGGATGATCCTGGAGGGGCTGCACGGGATGATTGGCACGGCCAATGAACCGCGCATGACCCGGTTTCTTGCCTGCCAACTGGCCCAATCGCATTGGTTCAGCCACCGGAAGGCGGAACGGGTGCTCGGTTATCGGCCCCTGGTCGGCACGGAGGATGGAGTTGAGCGACTGGTGGACTGGCTGCGGGAAAATGGAGAGATGTGAACGCAAGTCCTCCTGAAGACCTGGCGGCAAAGAGTCCTTGTCAGGGAGCGGAGGTGCTGTTATGAAAGGGATTGTTCGATGAAAATCAGGACTGGAACGGAATTGTTATTCGTTGCTCCGATAGCGGGATCATCACGGAACCTGTGCAGCAGGCACGCGTGTTCTCGACAAAGCGCGAAACCACCCAATAGGTAAGAGGAGAGAGGCGTGATAAAGAAGATTCTATCGTTGGTCATGACCACGATGCTGCTCTCCGGCTGCGCCACCATAATGACCGGCGGCATGCCAAGCTCGTCGTATATGGATGCCCCGCTGATTCTTGCCTATGCCAATGCCGAAATGATACGGGAACAGTCTGAGGTGGCCACCCTGGTCATCCAGAGGGACAAATACGGCCTGGCTGTTGACGGCGTTCCCGTCAAGGAGCTGGGAGGGGCGTTCAACCCCGACTTGCGCATTTCCAAAAGCAGCAACCCCAACGCGTACATTGTTGATGTGCTGCCCGGCCCCCACAAGCTGACGGTCACGTATGACGCCATGACCGACGCGACTGGCAAAGCGCCCACCGCCAGGGCGGAACAAAATATCGGCGGCGGCTCAACCGCCAGCGGCTCGTGCGGCGGCAAGCTGTTTTCATGGAATAGAACGTCTGAGACTTCTCATGTACTCAAGGCAGGGGAAGTGCACGTCATCGGGTTGAAAATGATGAGCGTTTCAGGAGAAATAGACCTCTATCCCCTGGAAGAAGCTGACCTCGGCATAGTCATTGCAACTCGAAACAGAGCGAATTTCTAGGGAACTGGTTGAGTCGGCGACTTGAAGATGCAGCGGGACAAGGTGTTCGCGGCTGCCCAGGGGCATTGATCGGCGCTTTCTTAGACCAGTGTTTCCCCAGGAAAGCTGTACGGAACCCCGGCCAGTACCGTGTCTGCCTGCCGGCAGACAGCCCGTAAAAAGGGGTGTAGACAGAAGCAACAAGCATAACTGAAAAATCCTATAAATTTTATTTAAAAAGATTTGACAGCCGAACCATTTTTCAGTAGTTATCCGGTGCGAGTAACCGGGCGAGGGATGAACCGCTATTCACTTGTCGTGGCGGGCAAAACTATCATGTCTTCAGCAATAAGGGGTAGTTCGTATGATTTCGGTTGATGTTACGCTATTAATACACATCATCAACATGATCGTGCTGATGTTCGTTCTCAACGCGATCCTGTACAAGCCAGTGCTGGGAATTCTTGAGAAACGGGCACAGAAAATCCAGGGGCTTAACGGTGATGTGGCGCAGTTTGAACAGAATGCCCGTCAGCGGCAGGCCGAATTAGACAAGAAAATGCGGGAAGCGAGCAATAAGGCGAAAAACGCGCTCGATGGTGCCCGGTCGCAAGCCCAGGCGGCAGGAGCCGAGAAACTGACCGCCATCCGCAAGGAATCAGAGGGCATCAAGGAAAAACAGTTGACTGAACTCCGGACGCAGGTCGAGGCGGCCAGGAAGGAGCTGCAGGGGAATGCCGCGGGTTTTGCCCAGGCAATGGCTGGAAAGATACTTGGAAGGAGTTTGGACGCATGAGAGCTTGGAACACAACATTGCTGCCGATGCTGTTGGCGTTGTTGATCGGTGCGTTGCCGGCCGCGGTTGCCTTGGCGTCTGGTGCCCCGGAAGCAGGTGCGCATCAGGAAGTGGGGGTTGCAGCGCAAACGGCGGAATCGCCTGCGGTCGGAGTGACAGGTCATGAGACCGCGGACGTTGGTCATGGGGCCGAGGCCGGTGCCCATGGCGATGCCCACCATGACGGTAATCCGCTGTCCGCGGACAGATTGAAGGATTTGTTCTGGCGAACGGTCAACTTTTTGGCGCTCGTCATTATCCTGGTGAAGTTCGGCGCCAAGCCGATCATGTCTGGATTGACTGGGCGGCAGCAGCGGATACGGGAGGAACTGGACGATCTGACTGCCCGCCGTGACCGGGCCGAGAAATCGTATCAAGAATTCGAGGCGAAGCTCGCTGGCATGGAAAAGGAGATGGAGCTGATCGTCAAGCGTGCCATTGCTCAGGCCCAGGTGGAAAAAGAACGCATCCTGGCTGACGCGGAAAAGGCAGCGGGCGATATCAGGCGCCAGGCGGAGGCGGCGGTCCAGACCGAATTGGAAGACGCAAAACGGCTGCTCAAGGAAGAGATTGCGGAACAAGCCGCAGCCATGGCGGAGGAATTGATCGTGAAAAACCTGACCCCGGCGGATCAGGTGGCGATCACTGAACAGTATCTTGAACGAGTGGGTGCGGTACAGTGAGACAGACAATACTAGCAAGGCGCTATGCAAAGGCGCTCTTTTCTCTGGGGAAAGAGCAGGGGAAAACGGAAGACTACAGCGGTAAACTCAAGGAGATCGCCGCGTTGTACGCCGACGAGGCAGCCGGTGTCAGTGATGCCGTGACCAATCCGCTGTATCCGTTGGATGTCCGGGAAAAGGTCATGGTCAAAATCGCCGAATCGGTGCAGGCGGACGCCATGCTGACCAATTTCCTCAAGCTGCTCATTGCCAAGAAACGGGCGGATATTCTGCCCGACATTGCCGAAGCAATGCAGTCCATGGTCAACAGGGACCAGAATATCAGTCATGGCACCATCGTTTCAGCCTTTGAGTTCGACGACGCCTTGATGGCGAAGATCCAGACCACTCTGGAGAAGTTGACAGGGAATAAGGTGATACTTGAAACCCAGGTTGATCCGTCCATTATCGGCGGTATTATTGCCAAGGTTGGTGATTTGGTGCTGGACGGAAGTATAAAGACGCAACTGAATGGATTAAAGGAATCTATCAAGGGGAGAGAATAATCAATGCAGATCAAAGCAGAAGAAATCAGCCAGATCATCAAAGACCAAATTGCTGGCTATAAAGCGGATATCGACCTGAAAGAAACCGGTACCGTTCTGTCGGTGGGCGACGGCATCGCCCGCGTCTATGGCGTCGAGAATTGTCAGGCCATGGAGCTGCTTGAGTTTCCCGGCAATATTTTTGGGCTGGCTCTGAATCTTGAAGAAGACAACGTTGGTTGTGCTATTCTGGGCGATGTTCGCGATATCAAGGAAGGCGACATTGTCAAGCGAACCGGTAAGATCGCCATGGTTCCGGTCGGTCCAGAGATGGAAGGCCGTGTTGTCGACGGCATTGGCCAGCCGATTGACGGCAAGGGGCCGATCACGGCCAAGGAATCCCGCAAGATCGAGGTGCTCGCCCCTGGCGTTATTGCCCGGAAAAGCGTGCACGAGCCATGTTACACCGGCGCCAAGGCGGTTGATGCCATGACTCCGGTCGGCCGCGGACAGCGCGAATTGATCATCGGCGACCGTCAGATCGGTAAAACAGCATTGTGCGTTGACGCCATCATCGCTCAGAAGAACACCGACGTCCACTGCATTTATGTGGCCATCGGCCAGAAAAAATCGACGGTTGCCCTGGTTGTTGAAGCGTTGCGCAAACATGGCGCCATGGAATACACCACAGTTGTCGCCGCCTGCGCTTCCGACCCCGCGCCGATGCAATATGTTTCCGCCTTTGCCGGCTGCGCCATGGGCGAGTATTTCCGCGACAACGGTCAGCACGCTTTGATCGTCTACGACGATCTCTCCAAACAGGCTGTGTCATATCGTGAGTTGTCCCTCTTGTTGCGTCGTCCTCCGGGACGCGAGGCATATCCCGGCGACATTTTCTTCAACCATTCCCGTCTGCTGGAGCGCGCATCCAAGCTGAACGATGAACTGGGCGCCGGCTCTCTGACCGCCCTGCCGATCATCGAGACCCAGGCCGGCGACGTTTCCGCCTTCATCCCGACCAACGTTATTTCCATCACCGACGGGCAGGTCTACCTGGAGCCGAGTCTGTTCTTCGCTGGTATTCGTCCGGCGATCAACGTCGGTCTCTCCGTCTCCCGTGTTGGTGGTGCCGCGCAGGTCAAAGCCATGAAACAGGTTGCGGGTACCCTGCGGCTTGACTTGGCCCAGTACCGTGAACTTGCCGCTTTTGCGAGTTTTGGCTCGGATCTCGATGCCGCGACCCAAGCTCAGCTGACCCGTGGCGAGCGGCTGGTTGAGATCCTTAAACAGCCGCAGTATCAACCGTTGCCGATGGAGAAACAGGTTACCATCATCTTTGCCGGCACTAAGGGCTTTTTGGACAAGTTTTCGGTCAGTGTTCTCGCCGACTACGAAAAGGAACTCTATAGCTACATCGAAACTAACGAACCCTCAATTTTCAATGAGTTGCGGGAGAAACAGGTCATCTCTGCCGAACTTGAAGAGAAGATGAAAAAGACACTGGCAACCTTTGGCGAGACCTTTAAGGCGACAAAGGGCCTGAACTGAGTGCAGGAGTAGACGCTCATGCCTGGACTAAAGGACGTTAAAGAGAAGATTAAGGGTGTTAAGAAAACCGCGCAGATTACCAAAGCCATGAACATGGTGGCTTCGGCCAAGTTGCGCGGCGCCCAGGAGAAAATGGAGCGCTTTCGCCCCTATGCCGGTAAATTTGCCGAAGCGATGCGCGATCTCTCCAGCGGCATGGAGGGCAGTGACCTGCCTCTGATGGAGGTCCGCGAGGTCAAAAAGGTGGAAATTGTAGTGGTCACCTCGGATCGCGGATTGTGCGGCAGCTTCAATGCCAACATCATTAAGACGGCCGAGCGGCTGCGTAAGCAGTATGAGGCCGAGGGGAAGATCGTCAGCTTTGTTACCGTCGGTAAAAAGGGAACGCAGGCGTTCAAGAGGAGCGGCAAATTGCGCGTTCAGTTCAACGATATCATGGGTTCCTTCCAAATGTTCAACGCGCGCGCGATTTCGCAGAACATCACCGCGGCCTTTCTCGATGGAGAAAGCGACCAGGTCGATATCGTGTATGGCCGCTTTCATTCCGTGGCGATCCAGAAGCCCGAACGGGAGGAACTGCTGCCGATCAAACCCATGATCGCTGATGAGGAAGACGCGCCTGTGCGGGCGGCAATGTCAGGTTCGTATACCTATGAGCCTGATCCAGAGGAGATCATGGAAGTGCTGCTGCCGCTCTTTCTCAATGTGCAGATATATCATGCCATGCTGGAGGTCGGTGCGAGTGAGCATGCAGCCAGGATGACGGCTATGGATAACGCTACCAATGCATGCAAGGACATGATCACGCAATTGACTCGTCTGTACAACAAAGCGCGTCAGGCTGCGGTCACCAGCGAGCTGATGGATATTGTTGGCGGCGCCGAGGCGCTCAGAGGATAATTAGGAGTTACAGGCTATTGTATACGGTCAAAGGAGGCCTTTTCAAATGGGTGAAGCGAGCATAGGAAAAATTATCCAGGTCATTGGACCTGTTGTCGACGTTGAATTTGAGCCGGGCTATCTGCCTGACATCATGAATGCATTGTTCATCTCCAACCCCGCCATCAGTGATGTGCCGGACAACTTGGTCTGCGAAGTGGCCCAGCATCTGGGTGACAACGTTGTCCGCACGGTCGCCATGGATCAAACCGATGGTCTGGTGCGCGGCATGCCGGTGCAGGATACCGGCGGACCGATCACTATCCCGGTCGGTTCACCTGCTCTTGGCCGAATCATGAACGTGGTCGGCCGTCCCGTCGATGGACTCGGTCCGATCGTTTCGGAGAAGAACATGGCGATCCATCGCCCTGCCCCTGCATTTACCGAGCAGGATACCGAGGTCAACGTCCTTGAAACCGGCATCAAGGTTATTGACCTGCTTGTTCCTTTCCCCCGTGGCGGCAAGATGGGGCTGTTTGGCGGCGCAGGTTGCGGCAAGACCGTTATCATGATGGAGATGGTCAACAATATCGCTATGCAACACGGCGGTATTTCCGTCTTTTGCGGCGTAGGCGAGCGGACCCGTGAAGGGAACGACCTGTACCATGAAATGAAGGAGTCCGGCGTATTGCCCAAGGCAGCCTTGGTGTACGGTCAGATGACCGAGCCTCCGGGGGCGCGCTCACGGGTCGCCCTGACTGGTCTGACCGCGGCCGAATACTTCCGCGATGAAGAAGGTCAGGACGTACTGTTCTTCGTTGACAATATCTTCCGTTTTACCCAGGCAGGATCAGAGGTTTCCGCGCTGCTTGGCCGTATCCCCTCTGCGGTCGGTTATCAGCCCACCTTGGCAACAGACCTGGGCGCCCTGCAGGAGCGCATTACTTCGACCACCAAGGGATCGATTACTGCCGTTCAGTGCGTTTACGTCCCTGCCGACGACTTGACCGACCCCGCGCCGGCAACCACCTTTGCCCATCTTGACGGCACGGTTGTTTTGTCTCGTCAGATTGCCGAATTGGGTATCTACCCCGCAGTTGATCCGCTTGATTCCACTTCCCGCATTCTTGATCCCAATGTTGTCGGGCAGGAGCATTATACTACAGCGCGCGGCGTTCAGGTTGCATTGCAAAAATATAAAGAGTTACAGGATATTATCGCCATTCTCGGAATGGACGAGCTGTCCGAGGAAGATCAATTGACTGTTGCCCGTGCCCGGAAAGTGCAGCGTTTTCTGTCGCAGCCCTTCCATGTAGCGGAAGTTTTTACAGGTTTCTCCGGCAAGTATTGCAAGGTCGAAGATACCGTCCGGGGATTCAAGGAGATTCTGGACGGTAAACATGACGATCTGCCTGAAACCGCCTTCTACATGGTCGGTAACATCGAAGAAGCTGTGGAAAAAGCCGCTGCTCAACGGGCGAAAGCTTGATCACGTCTACTCTGAAGTGAGGTAACGTCCATGGCGCAAATTCATCTGGAAGTTGTCACACCCAACGGTGCCGTGGTCAGTGAAGATGTTGACATCGTCACTGCTCCCGGCGTGGGTGGTGAGTTCGGTGTGCTGGCCAATCATGCTCCCTTTTTGAGCACCATCAGAACAGGCACATTGAGCTTCAAGAAAGACCGGCTCACAAAATATCTGATGGTGACCGGAGGCTTCACCGAAGTGTCCAACAACAAGGTCACTTTTTTGGTGGAGAGTGCCGAGTATGGTCAGGACATCGACGTGGAGCGGGCATTGCGGTCAAAAGAACGGGCTGAAAAACGGCTTCTTCAGGCGCAGCAGGCCGCTGAAAAGATTAACCGCGTTCGGGCTGAATCCGCGTTGCAGCGGGCCATAGCTCGTATTCATACTGCGGAACTGTCACGGTTCTGATTGCATTCGTTTCCAGTTGCAACAAAAAAGCCGCCCTTGCAAGGCGGCTTTTTTGTTGGTGCATCGTCAGGCACGGCATGTGAACTTGGAGGCGAAATTTTTTTTTCAGGCCTGGCAAGGAAAACAGCTGGGTCCTATCGCGCCGGGGCTGGACACCAGCTCACTTTGCCCCTTGCAAGGCTGGGGATATATTTCTGTCTTTGAAAACTTTTCTTGCCACGCCGACGGCGTTGAGCACTTTGGGGAATCCGGTATAGGGTATGCATTGAATAAAAGTTTCAATGATTTTGTCGGGCGATATGCCGACATTCAAGGAAGCGTTTATATGAACTTCTAATTGCGGCTCACAGCCTCCGGCGGTCAATAGACTCACTATGGTAATCATTTCTCTTTCTTGCAAGGAAAGCCCGTCGCGGCAGTAAACATCCCCGAAGGCAAACTCGATGATATATCTTCCCACATCCGGCGCTATCCCCTCCAATGAGGCGATAACATTTTTTCCGGCATTCCCATCCACCTCGTTCAACCTTGCTGTACCTCTTTGCAAGCGTTCATTTTCCATTGGCAAAGCCTCCTAATGGAAGGAAAGTTGTAATCTCTATCCTGGCGTGGGCATTTCCTCAGAGGAGGCCAACTGCCGGCGAAATCGAAAAAACGCCTTGCCGATGTGTACCTCTTGTCACTGGGTGACGGCGGCGGTATGGCGATGGTCGACGTAGGCAGCTATGCCGGCGGCGAGGTGGCTGGCGATTTGATCGAGATATTGATCGTTGCGCAGGAGTTTTGCTTCTTCAGGATTGGTGATGAAGGAAATCTCAGCCAAGATTGCGGGCATGTCAGCCCCGATCAAGACATAGAAAGGCGCCTGCTTGACGCCGAGATTGTGGCGCTTGTACCCACGGCCCAAACCTGAACTCAGGTTGGATTGGACAAACTGCGCAAGCCGGGTTGATTCAACGACCTTGGAATTTTGCATCATGGTCGAGAGAATATTTTGCATCTCTCCGATGCTGTGCGTTGAGGTGGCATTTTCCAGTGCCGCGACGTGCATGGCATTGGCATCGGTGGCGAGGTTGAGGAAGTAGGTCTCAATACCGCTCTTGCCCTGATCTGAGTGGGCGTTGGTGTGAATCGAGATGAACAGATCGCTTTTTTGGGCATTGGCGATGGCAGTTCGCTCTTCCAGTGGGATGAATGCATCCTTGTTTCGGGTCAGCACCACCTCGTACTGATAGGTTTCATTGAGTATTTTCGCGATTTTTTTTGAGAGGGCGAGGGTGATATCCTTTTCCTTGAGGCCAAAGGCCATTGCCCCTGGATCTTTGCCGCCGTGCCCTGGATCGATAACAATTTTACGGACCCCGAGTCCCAATTGTTGAGCCAGCGATAATTTCTCCCGGGATTTTTCCTTGCCGGCAAGAGACGTGCCCAGCGGCTGAGGGCTACGCTTCTTCTGTTCCGTGAGGCTGACAATTGGTGATCGTGTCTCGTTTATGGGGGGCTTGGCAGCAGCTTCTCGGACAATTTGCGGCGCAGCGGGAAGGGGAGGAGCCGCAGCCTTGGCGGGTTGCCCGACCACGGGGTTTGCTGTGCCGCCGCGGATATCGACGATGACCCTGAATGGATCCGGGAGACTGAAAATTTTATATCCCGAGAAAGAGGTGAGGTCCAAAACAACCCGGGCGGTATCGCCATTGAGTTGATCCGACCGGATCGCCTTGAGGAAACCGGTCCGCACCAGAAATGGACGGCGGTTCTTTTGATCGATATAACTTTGACCGAGATCAATGGCGAGCTGGCGCTCCTGGTTATTGTTCTGGTTCAACACCTTGGCAGAAAAAGGCACAGGGGCATCAGGCTGAAGGACGATCCGGCAATAATCGTCCGAAGACCAGTATTTGACGGGAGTGAGAGCCGCGAGACGAGGCGGAGTCCGCGGTGCAGCCGCTTGCGCTGGTTGCGGTGTACCTAGTTTGGATTTTTGCGGTTGCTGGAGCCCGGCCTTGGCCTTTTTGACCTGGTCCCCTTGCGGATAGACGGTCACAATTTTGAGATACAAATCGTTGACCAGGGATTCCTTGCCGGGGCTCATCCTGGCGCATTCCGCCGCTTCGTACAGGGCATCATCGGCAAGAGTATGACCAGGGTAGATGTCTGCCAAGTCGAGGAAGCTCTTCAAGGCGGCGTCCAGATCCTGGGGCATCTTGAAGAGATCGAAGGTGCGTCGATATGTTTTGCCGGCCATGAACAAACTGACCGGGCCAAGTTCTCTCGTGCGCTCGGACGTATGGATTGCGTGGAATCTTTGCGCGCATTTGATCCAGTTGTCATGAACTTTGCCCAGAACAGGCTCATGCTCCAGACGCTCTGAAAAGTCCCTGGTCGCTTTGTATTGCTGCTCGGCGGTGGGTTGCTTGGTGGCTCCGATCTTGGTGACTTTAGGTGCCGAAAAAGCTGGCCCTGCCGTAACAATGAGCAGCAAGAACGCAATACATAGACGCGCCATTCCCCTGAGTCGGGCAAAAGGCAGAAAGGTGAATAGCGTCGTCAAGGGCATGGCAGGCGTATGGACTATGTTGCTAATTGTTTGAAACAATTGATAATTTAAAAATCAGTCTCAGGGGAGACGCTAACAATGTATCAATATTGTATATACCATACAGTATTTACGCATAAAGGTAAAATAAATTGTACTTTATTGGGTTGAGGTTAAAAAAATTTAAACGACGGTCGGCAAATGCGTGCAGGCAATACGGTGTGCCCAAGGGAAAGAGGGCAGGAATGGCGGCTCAGTGGCCGGTGGGACCAAGGGTGGCGAGAGTCTGGTAGAGAAGATCAAGCGCTTGTTTAGGACTGAGTTCGTCGGGGTTGATCGAGGCCAGCAACGAGAGAGCGGGGTGGGTTGGCGGTGCAAACAGCGGGAGCTGGCGGGGGAAATTTTTTTTGCTCTTTTTACCCGCGGCGATAGTTGGTTGCCCTTGCAGGTTAAATTCGCCCATCTCGATATTTCTTAGGATTTCATAGGCGCGGGTGATGACATGTGCGGGTACGCCGGCAAGAGAAGCCACCTGGATGCCGTAGCTGCGGTTGGTGGCCCCTTTGACCAGCTTATGGAGAAAGATGATGGTGTTGTTCCATTCTTTGACCGCAATCGAATAGTTCTGGATCTTGGCGTTTGTCGCCGCCAAGTCAGTCAATTCATGGTAATGCGTGGCAAAAAGGGTTTTGATGCCCATGTCATTCTTCTGGGCCAGTTCTTCCGCCACGGCCCAGGCGATAGCCAGGCCATCGTAGGTTGAGGTGCCCCTGCCAATCTCGTCGAGGATGACCAGACTGTTTTCCGTGGCGTTGTTTAAAATGTTGGCAGTTTCGTTCATCTCAACCATGAAGGTCGACTGGCCGCGCCGCAGATCGTCCATGGCTCCGACCCGGGTGAAAATGCGGTCCACCAGGCAGATGTCCGCCGACTCAGCCGGGACGAAGCTGCCGAGATGGGCCATGAGGACAATCAGGGCGGTTTGACGCAATACCGTCGATTTTCCGGCCATATTGGGGCCGGTGATGATCAGGATCTCGTTCTGTCCTTGATCGAGATGCACATCATTGGGCACGAAGCGACCAGGTTCCAGGGAACGTTCGATGACCGGGTGCCGTCCTTCGGTGATAGTGATGGCGCGGTCATTGGTGATCGTCGGTCGGCAGTAACGATGTCGGTGCGCCAGTTCGGCGAGGCAGGCAAGCGCATCGATCCGGGCCAGCAGGTCGGCAACGGCCAGTAACCGCTGATTGTGCTCGACGAGTTGTCCCCTTACCTGCAGGAAAAGGTCGTATTCGAGCGCAAGCCGCCGTTCCTGGGCGGTAGCGATAGAATCCTCCAGATCCTTGAGTTCGGGAGTGATGAAACGTTCGGCGTTGACCAGGGTTTGTTTGCGGATGAAATAATCGGGAAGGGCCTCCGCCTGGCTACGGCTCACCTCGAAGTAGTACCCGAAGACTTTGTTGTAGCCGACCTTGAGCTTGGTCAGGCCGGAACGTTCACGTTCACTGTTTTCCAAGGCGAGGATCAGTTGCCTGCCGTCGCGGAGCAATACCAGGAGCCGGTCGAGCTCGGCGTTGTATCCTTCCTTGATCAGGGTGCCTTCCCGCAGACTGATCGGAGCATCGTCGCGGATGGCGGCATCTATGAGCTGATGGAGGTCGGCCAGGGGATCGAATGCAGCGGCCATGGTCTGCAGGAGAGGAGCGGCGCAGCCGGCCAGCAAGGTATGGAGGGCTGGCAACTGTGCCAGGGAGATTTTGATGGCGATCATGTCGCGGGCATTGCCGTGGCCGAGCACCAGGCGGCTGCATAACCGTTCGAGGTCGTACATCGAGTCGAGCAGATCACGCATGGCAGCCCTGATATCGGATCGCTGAATCAGGTCCTGTACGCTGGTCAGCCGAGCCTCGATCTGTTCTTTCTCTTGCAATGGGAACAACAGCCAGCGGCGGAGCAGGCGGGCGCCCATGGGCGTGGTGGTCCGGTCCAGCACGGCAAGCAGCGATCCTTCCCGCTGGCCGCCTACCAGCGTCTCAGTCAATTCCAGATTGCGGCGGGAAGCGTCGTCGATGATCAGGTAGCCGCCATGGTTGAGGGGGCTGAGTTGCTTGATATGGGAAAGGTCGGATTTTTGCGTCTCCTTGAGGTACAGCAGCAAGGCGCCGGCGGCGTTGATGGCGGCGGTGTAGGAAGCGCAGCCGAATCCGGCCAGGCTGGTGGTGCGGAAATGCTCGGTGAGGGCTACAAGGGCCGACCGGGGATCGAAGTGCAGGTCCGGCCGGGCGGTCAGGCAGAGCTGTCCCAGATGAGCGGTGATTTGCTCCGTCAATCCGGCCAGTTCATCCATCTCGGATTGCGGCAAGAGCAATTCCGCGGGCCGCAACCGGGTGAATGCGTCGATCAGGGGGGTAGGGTCTCCTGTGGCGAAGACAACCTCGCTGATCTGAAAGCGGCCGGTGGAAATATCGACCACCGCCAGTCCGGCCAGCGTTTCTTTCGTCGATTTGCGCTGGAACGACGCGGCGCAGACATAACAGTCCGATTTGGCGTCAAGGAGCTGGTCGTCGGTGGTTACTCCCGGGCTGACCACCCGGACCACTTCCCTGCGGACAATCCCCTTGGCCTGCTTGGGATCCTCGACCTGTTCACACAGGGCGACCCGGTATCCGGCCTTGATCATCCGGCCCAGATAGCCGGTCACCGCATGAAAGGGCACCCCGCACATCGGGATCTTGTTTTCGTCGTCTTTGGCGCTACGCGAAGTCAGGGTAATGCCCAGAATTTTGGCGGCTGTCACCGCGTCATCAAAAAACATCTCATAGAAATCACCCATGCGATAAAAGAGGATAGTATCCAGATACTGTTCCTTGATCTCCAGATACTGCTGGAGCATGGGGGTGATTTTGGGCGGAGCTGCATTCATGGGGCAGAAGATGGGGGCAGGGCCAGAAAATCTGGAGCGAGCATATCAAATGTTCGCTCGATATGCTGAGGAATGGTACGGATTTCAGCGCACACGGTCATGAAATTGTGATCGTCCTGCCAACGAGGCACGAGGTGAAAGTGGAGATGGTCGGCAATGCCGGCGCCGGCTACGGTGCCCAGATTGAGGCCGATGTTGATGCCGTCTGGATGCAGATGACGCCGGAGTATGGTGCAGCAGGCGGCGAGCATGGTCATCAGCCGGTAGTTCTCATCTGGAGCGAGATCGGTGAGATCGGCCAGGTGCCGACGGGGTGCCAGGAGCAGATGGCCGTTGGCATACGGAAACCGGTTCAAGAGGACGACGGTCAGCGCATCACGGCAAAGCAGCAGGTGCGCCTTATCCTGCGCCATGGTGCCAGGTGGTTCGAACAGGCAACCGCTCGCCTTTGGCGCCGTGCCAAGGATGTGCTCCATCCTCCATGGAGTCCACAGTGTCTTCATCGGATCAAAGGAACGGTAACGATCCGGGCGGTGAGTTTTTCGCCTGCTTCGAGCACGGCAAAGGTTCCCGGTGCGCCATAGGGTCCTGTGGAACGGAATGTGCCCGGGTTGAGGAAAAGGGTCGTGTCGATGCGATGACAGACCGGCCGATGGGTGTGGCCGTAGATGATGCAGTCGGCCTCGGGGAAGAGATGCCAGAGCGCGTTCTCGATATCGGGCCCCAGCCGGGCACCATGCGTCAGACCAATGGTGAATTGACCCAAGGCAAATTGCATTTGCTCTGGATGGCGGGCGCAGGTCTCGCCGTCACACATATTGCCGTGGACCGCATACACGGTCTTGCCGCGGAAAGCCTCCAGGACTGGCAGCGCCGTCAGGTCGCCGACATGGATGATGGCTTCGCAATCTGCAAAGCAATCCGCAACCTGCCGGGTGAACAGGTCATCGGGTCGGCTGAGATGGGTGTCGGAGAGAACGCCTGCGCGGATCATTGGCTATGGTGCGGTCTTGGGATGGAGATCATGCTTGTCAATGTGCTACTCTATAAATATTACAGAACGAACACAAGCAAAGACCGTTCCCATACGGTACGTTTTGCCTGGGGCACAGGAAATAGTTGCGAAAAAAACCATGGTTCTGTATTCTAAAAAATTTATATAAAAAATAATCGATTGATAAGAAAAAGAGCAAAGGACGAATCCATGTACACAGCATCCGATCTGCGCAAGGGCCTGAAAATCCAAATTGATGGTGAGCCCTACATTGTCACCGAGTTCGATTTCTCCAAGCCCGGCAAGGGGCAAGCCTTGTATCGGACCAAGATGCGGAACATGATCACCGGCATTCAATTCACCCAAACCTACCGCTCCAACGACAAATTCGAGCGCCCGAACCTCGAAGAACGGAAGATGCAGTTTTTGTATGCCCAGGATGACGCATACCACTTTATGGATACGTCCTCCTACGAGCAGATTTTTCTGAGCAGGGAGCAACTGGGCGACAATCTGAATTTTCTGGTCGACAATATGGAAGTGGAAGTGTTGTTTTTTGGGGAACGGGCCATTGATATCACCTTGCCCACCTTTGTCAACCTCGAGGTAACGGTGGCCGACCCCTGGGCCAAGGGAGATACCTCCGGTTCAGACACCAAACCCGTGACCGTGCAGACCGGCTTTCAGCTCCAGGTGCCGCCTTTTGTCGAAAAAGGCGATAAAATCCAGATTGATACAAGAACGGGCGCCTATATTACCCGGGTGAAAGAATAATTCGGCATGCTTTCCCCTGCGGGGCTGAGGCTGCGATCCGACCTGTTGCAGGCCATTCGTTTGTTTTTTCTCAAACGTGGTTACATCGAGGTCGATACCCCGTTGCGGCTTCCAGCCCTGATCCCTGAATCCCACCTTATTCCTTTCGCCAGCGAGGGCGCTTTCCTGCATACTTCGCCGGAATTGTGCATGAAGCGGCTGCTTGCCAATGGATGTGACCGTATTTTTCAGATTTGTCACTGTTTCCGCAAGGAAGAGCGCGGACGGCTGCATCAGGCGGAATTCACCATGCTCGAGTGGTACCACAAGGGATGGGATTATTTTGACTTAATGCGGCAATGCGAGGAACTGATCGTGCAGGTAGCGCAGAGCTTGCCCAGCTGCGCGGGCCTTGTGGAGGGCAATGGCCTGCGCTGGGGAGATGCCCTGGTGAAGCTGGCCCCGCCATGGGAACGGTTGACGGTTGCCGAGGCTTTTCAGCGTTATGCCGATGTTGCGGTCACGAAAGCGGTACGAACCGGCAGTTTCGACGAGATCCTGGTTACTGAGGTCGAACCTAATCTGGGAGTGGATCGACCGGTCTTCCTCTATGATTACCCCGCCGAACAGGGGGCGTCGCTCGCCCGGAGGAAGCGGGAAAACCCAGCAGTGGCGGAGCGGTTTGAGCTCTATATCGCTGGAGTCGAACTGGCGAACGGTTTTTCCGAGCTGGTCGATCCGCTGGAGCAACGGCAGCGCTTCCAACGGGAAATCGAGAATGTGCACCGGGCGGGAAGGACAGCCGAGATGCCGGAAAAGTTGCTCGCGGAACTGAGCCAGGTGGGCGAAACGGCGGGCATTGCCTTGGGGGTGGACCGCTTGTGCATGCTGTTGATGGGGCACACTGACATAGCCCAGACAGTGCCATTATTTTTTGAAGAATTGTAACCTGTTGCCCTTGTTTTTTTTTCTCTTTCTACTACCATAAATAAGCGCCTGGAAGATCATGCATTGCCCAGCGGCACGCTGATCACCTCGCGTTCAGGAAGCAACAGAGCTGTCAAGCGGCCACCATACACGGCTCCGGTGTCGATTCCGATTTTGTCCGCCGTAAAATAGGGTTCGGCAAACACGGTGTGACCAAAAACAACAGGCTTGCCAAAGTCATGGGAACTGCTGAGAAAAGAGTTGCGCGCCCACAGGCACCATTGAGCGGTCTGCTGACTGAGATGGCGCCCGGGCTGTAGGCCGGCATGCACATAGATGGCGTGCTGATCCTCCCAGAAGAGGGAGAGGCTCCGCAAGAAAGCAATATGGTCGGCCGGAACCCGCTGCATGATTTCTTCGCGCGTTGCCGAAGGTGAGAGGCCATAGCTGGTCAGAGTCTGCAGCCCGCCGACCTGCAGGAAAAAGGAACTGTCGTCACCCACGAGATATTGATGGAAAAGGAAATCGTGGTTTCCCATCAGAGGCACAATCCGCAGGTGCTGGGAGCCCAAAGACAGGATCGTCGAGACCACCGCCTTGGAATCTGGACCTCGGTCGACATAATCGCCTAGGAACACCAACGTATCCGCTCGGTGGCAGACCTTGTCCAAGAGGTGGAGGAGCGCGGTATGGCAGCCGTGAATATCGCCAATCACACAAGTGGTTGTATTTGCTTTTGACATAACGGTTGATGACTGAAAAAAACACTTTGAAGGATTATGAATAATCAGCAGCGTCAGTTGATTAAAAAGTATGTTGATCTCCTGCTGGCCAGATGGCGGCTCATCATCAGTTGCCTGCTCTTGGGGATGACCGTTGGCGTGGGATACTACAAAACCGTGCCCCCAGTCTATCAGAGCATTGCCTTGCTCAGCTATGAACAGCAGCAGATCAATCCTGGAAAAATGGATCCTGAGCAAGGGAAGGGCAGGTTGCAGGACTCCTTGGCAACGCTACGTGAACTTGTAACCAGTCGTAATAACCTTGAAAAGATCATTCAGCAATTTTCCCTGTACGAAGAAGCAAGAAAAAAATTGCTTCTGGAAGATGTCATCGAGATGTTGCGTAATAATATCACCATCCAGCCTTCTGGTAAAGGTGACATATTCAGCGTGTCTTTTCAGGGAGAAGACCCGAAGAAAGTGACCAAGGTCACCAATCAACTGGCTTCTCTGTTTATTGAGGAAAATCTGAAATATCGTGAAGAGCGGGCTGCGGAGACCTCGAAATATACCCAAAGCGAGTTGGCTTCGTCAAAGAAGGTGCTGGACGCAAAAGAGCAGCAGATGCGGGATTACAAGCTGCAATATTTTAATGAGATGCCTGAACAGCGGCCAGGTAATCTCACGCAGCTCCAGGCCCTCATGAGGCAAAATCAGGATATCCAGAATTCAATCCAAGAGCTTGAACGGACCAAGGTCATGGTGCAGGAACAGGCAAGCGTGCAGCGAAGCCTCGTCTCATTGAATGCCCCCGGTGACCCGGTTCATGCCGCTTCTCGGTATCCAGAAACCGACGAGGATCGATTGCTGCGGCTGAAGTCCTATCTTGATGAATTGTTGGGAAAATATACGGATAATCATCCAGAGGTGCGGCGGACCAAACAGATGATCACCCAATTGGAGGAAAAAATAAGCAAAGGAGGAGCATCTGCCAGAAGAAACGCGGCATCAGGCGTGAGCAAGTCAGCGCAGGCTTCGGAACTGGAAGGCAGCAGGATTCAGATCCAATTGAAACAAATTGAAATCAATATCGAGCAATTGCGAGGGGAGCAGGCGAAGATTCCTCCGCAAATCGCCCAGTATAAAAAATGGATTGAAAATGTTCCTGTCCGCGAAGCGGAATGGGCTGGCTTTACCCGCGATTACAACGAGCTGCGCCGTCATTACGATCAATTGGTCGCCCAGAATTTACAGGCGCAATCCGTGGAGAACCTTGAACGAAATCAAAGAGGGAGCAAGTTTAAGATCGTCGACTATGCCCGTGACCCCGAAAAACCGTTCAAACCCAATTTCCTGAGAATATTGTTTGCCGCCATTGCAGCCGGATTGGGCATAAGTCTCGGGTATATTCTGCTCACCGACTTTGTCGATACCTCATTCAAGAATATCGGAGAGTTGGAGGAATATATCGGCATTCCGGTCATCTGTTCCATACCGTTCATCGAAAAAGAGGCCGAGACCAGAAGGGACCGGCTTGTTTTTCGTGTAAGCCTTGTCCTTATTTCCAGCTATGCGATTCTGTTGTTCGGGGTCATCGCGTTTATGAAAATTAAGGGTATGATCATCATTTGAGACTCACACTCGGCTATTGCGCACGAATTCAACATGTATACCAAGTATTACAGTCTGGCTAAAAAACCCTTCGCTCTGACGCCTGACCCATCCGTGGTCTTCATGAGTGAGACGCATCAGGAAGGGTTGGCCATCCTCAAGTACGGCATCATCAGCAAAAAATGTTTTCTGGTGATGACCGCCGACGTCGGTTCAGGCAAAACGACATTGTTGCAGGCCCTCGTGAATTCGCTGGAGCAGGGTATCCATCTCTGTCTCATCAACAATCCGATCCTCCATCGTGACGAATTTTTTTCCTACATAGCCAAACAGCTTGGATTGCGCTGGGACGGCAATAAGGCCATGTTTTTGATAGAATTCGGCAGGCTGCTCAAAGAATGTTACCAAAAGAAGGAGCGGGTACTGCTGATTTTTGATGAAGCCCATGTCCTCCCTGTTGACCTGTTGGAAGAAATACGCCTGCTCTCCAATTTGGAAGAAAAGGGACAAGACGTACTTTCGATTTTTCTGGTGGGGCAGCCGGAGCTCAATGAGCGCATGAGTGACGACCGGTTGCTGCCCCTGCGTCAGCGCATAGGTATCCGCTTCCATCTTGATAGATTTTCCCTCCATGAGACCCGGCAATATATCCTGTTCCGTTTGCGCCACGCAGGAGCTCGGCATTTCAGTATTTTTTCCGATGATGCCATTGCCGAGGTGCACCAGGTCAGCCAGGGAACACCTCGCTTGATCAACATTATTTGTGATCATGCCTTACTGTCGGGGTTCTCGGAAAGCAAACCAGTGATTGATGCGGAACTCATTAAAGAGTGTGTCGAGGATCTGCATTTCCCCGGCGAGGAGAATGCCTTGCCCGTCCCCAAGCAAGCCAAACCTGACAAGATATACCTACTCGTGGCGTACGCGGGGAGCGTTGTCATACTGCTTCTGACGATTCTTGTCGTGATGGAAATGTTGCCGGCCACCCGGGACATTTCTCTTCTTGACAAGGTACTACCTGATTCATTGTTGCAGTATCTTCATTTTTTAAGGTAGCCGGAGGGCTTTGTGGGCAAGGTATTCAAGGCATTAAAGCGGGCGGATGAAGATGTGACCAAGGTAATGGAGGCGCCATCGGTGCCTGATGAGCCCATCTATGCTCCTCAGACATCCGCACCGGCAGTTCCTCCACCGCCGCCATCGGCGCCGGATAAGCCCATCTATGCTCCTCAGGCATCCGCACCGGCAGTTCCTCCACCGCCGCCATCGGTGCCTGATGAGCCCATCTATGCTCCTCGAACATCCACACCGGCAGTTTCTCCACCGCCGCCATCGGCGCCGGATAAGCCCATCTATGCTCCTCGAACACCCGCACCGGCAGCTTCTCCACCGCCGACAGCGATGCCGAATAAGACCAGCCATGCTCCTCGGGCATCTACACCGACAGCTCCTCCACCGCCGACAACCTCTGTTGATGCTGCCAACCTGTCGCATCCCGGACAATGGGACGACCGGCTGGTTCTCGCTACAGCGAGCACTGGCCCAGTGGCAGAAAGCATCCGTGCCTTGCGAACGCGCATTCTGTTTCCAGCTTCAGGAAAACCTCCCCGGACCATCTTGGTGACCAGCGCTTCTCCTGGTGAAGGGAAAAGCTTCATCTGCGCCAACTTGGGGATTTCCCTCGCCCAAGGAGTGGACAACTACTGTTTGCTGGTGGACTGCGATCTGCGGAAACCGATGCAACACACTCTTTTTGGCCAGAGCAATACGGTGGGCTTGTCCGACTATCTTCGCCATAGGACGCCGATACCGGATCTGTTGTGCTCACCCGGTGTTGAGAAGCTCTCTTTGCTCCTGGCCGGCCCCCGCTCCATCAATCCCGCCGAACTCCTCGGATCGGCGGCCATGAGCCGCCTGATGGATGAATTGGCCCAGCGATACGACGACCGTATTGTTCTCTTAGACAGTCCGCCGATCCATGCAGCCAGCGAGACTGCGGTCCTGGCACAGCATGTGGATGGAGTGGTGCTGGTGGTCCGTTCCGGTCTCGCTCGCCGTGAATATGTGAAAGCCTTGGCCGAGACCATCGGCCGCGACAAGATTCTGGGTATCGTTTTTAATGCCTATCGGGCGACCATGCTTGATTACAGGGTATTCGGCTATTACGAATATCAAAAAGATTATTATTATGGAGAACAATAGGTTTCCCGGACAGTTCTGTCGTGTGGAGGACCCAGGCCCTGACTTTTCATCATCTGTCATACGACATGGCATTTGTGGGTGTACGCTGTCAACAGGGACGCTCTTGTTCTTGCAATGTCCTATGCGAGATAACTCGGGACAAACGGAATCCTTTTTGGATCTGAATCAGATCGTTTCTTGTAGCTGACCACCGGACAACTGATATGTCCTCTCCCCTTTTCGGAGAAGGTGGCTGAGTAGCTTGGCCTCAGATTTTGTTCACCAAAGCAACGACAACATAGCCCAAGAAAAGGAAGCACATGCGGACAGTAAAAAGAAAGATGACAGGGCAGGAGGCGCTCGAGGCCCTGTTGGCAGGGAATAAACGGTTTGTTTCGGGAAATCTTGAGCGACCCAACCACTGTGAAGAATCGCGAAAGGAGCTCGTCGCCGGGCAGAGCCCGATAGCTGTGGTGCTCGCCTGTGCCGATTCACGGGTGCCTCCAGTTGATGTGTTCGACCAGGGATTGGGCGATCTGTTTGTGCTGCGTGTTGCCGGCAACCTCATCAACGACCATATCCTGGGCAGCATTGAATACGCGGTTGCTCATCTGCATACTCCGCTCGTCATGGTCTTGGGCCACTCCTCCTGCGGCGCGGTCACTGCGGTGGCGCAAGGAGCCAAGTTGAATGGGCACATTGCCTGCCTCACCCCATCGATCGATGCGGCCCTGAAAAGAACGAAGGGACAGGATGGCCACTGGCCGGACAATGCCGCCAGGGAGTTGGCAAGGGCCAACGCCAAAAAAATCGCGGAGTCGGAACCCATCATCGCCGATCTGGTGCAAGAAGAAAAAGTGCTTGTGGTCGCAGCCTATTACAATTTGGCGACCGGCGAGGTAATCCTGTTGTAAGCATCGATGGAGAGCAAACAGGACGTCCTGATCCTGGAAAATATTCCCGGCATCCGTTGTTTTGTGCCCCCTTTCAGCCACCCGATCGTGTCGGGAATATGAACCAGCTCTTATCGTGCTGGTTTTTTTATTGTGCGCCGTCCCGGTGCGTGAGATCAGAGAGGAAAGCTCTCTACGGACCCGGCAAGGTATCCATCGCGATGGATCAGGCAGGGGAACCTGCAGGCAATGCGCTGTCCTGGGGAACAAAAACCGTAGCCGAGGCAGCCGCAACTATCCTGTTGCTCCATAATTGTACTATGGAAAATCTATGGGACAGCCCAGAGGGAAGCAACATATCCTTCTCGGGGGAATCTGATAACTGATAACTGATGACTGGTTTGGCGGGTGCGAGCATGACATTTCCTCTGCAGGATGTTCTTGCCTTGTTGAAAAAAGAGGTTCAGGAATATCAGGTCCCTGTGGTTGATCTGATTGCGGCGCAAACCAGCGATCCCTTCAAGATTCTGGTGGCCACACTCCTGTCGGCGCGGACCAAAGACGAGGTGACCGCCGCCGCGTCGCGGCGGCTTTTTGCCCGGGCTGGAACAGTTGAGGAATTGGCTCGCCTGACGGTCGAGGAATTGGAGCAACTGATTTATCCTGTGGGGTTTTATCGCAATAAGGCCCGGTTTCTCAAGCAGCTTCCCATGGTGTTGCAGGAACGGTTCTTTGGAGCCATCCCTCAGGATATCGATGCATTGGTCAGCCTGCCGGGCGTCGGACGCAAAACTGCCAATCTGGTGTTGGCGGTTGCCTTTGGGAAAGCGGCCATCTGCGTGGATACCCATGTGCATCGCATCATGAATATATGGGGGGTAGTCAAGACCGCAACCCCCCTGCAGACCGAGATGGCCTTGCGGCGGATCCTGCCGGAACAGTCATGGGCGGAAGTGAATTCCATTCTGGTTGCCTTCGGCCAGGGGACATGCACACCGGTACGGCCTCACTGCGACCGCTGCGTGGTCACAAGCTGGTGCCCGCGCATGGGCGTGACGCCTCGGGCCGTCCAGGCGGCGGGTAAGAGAATGGCCCTGCGGCGAATGGAGGAGAAGAAATTTGTCTCCTGGAATGTCAATGGCATACGGGCGGCCATGCAGAAAGGACTGCTGGAAGTATTGCGCGGTTTCGATGCCGATATCGTCGCTCTGCAGGAGATCAAGGCGCAGCCGGAGCAGTTGCCGGCCCCACTGCAACACATTGATGGGTACCATGCGTTCTGGAATCCGGCGCAAAAGAAAGGCTATGCCGGGACAGCGGTCTTGAGCAAGAGGGCTCCGCTCCAGGTATGGCATGGACTCGATGAGCCCCGGTTCGACGAGGAGGGACGGGTGCTCACCCTTGAGTTCGCTGACTTTTACTTCATCAACGTCTATACGCCCAATGCGCAGCCCGAGTTGCGCCGTCTTGCCTTCAAACAGGATTTCAATCAGGCTTTGCTTGCCCACATGGACCGCCTCGCCCGGGTCAAATCGCTCGTGCTCTGCGGCGATCTGAACGTAGCCCACAAGGAGATCGATCTGGCCAATCCCAAGGACAACATCCGTAATCCTGGTTTCTCCCCGCAGGAACGCGCCTGGATGGATAGGATCGTCGAGGCTGGGTACATCGATACCTTCAGGAAATTCGACGCCTCGCCAGCGCGATACACCTGGTGGAGCTATCGCTTCAATGCCCGGGCAAAAAATATTGGCTGGAGAATCGACTATTTCATCGTCGACCGAGCCAGTGGCGACCGCGTCGTTGAGGCGGCCATTCACGACGAAATCACAGGCTCGGACCATTGTCCGGTGAGCATGGTGTTTCGCTGACGGTTTTCGTCTCAGAACAGCGTCTGGCTGATGAAGGCGTGGTGAGGAATCGGGTTCAGCGGGTGCCGCCCTTTGCTGTCTGTCGGCATCGCCACCACCACAGCAGGGGCGCCACGATGATCATGACCAGGCAGAGCAACTGTCCCATGGAGAGCGCCGATCCGATCAGTCCGATCTGTGGATCCGGTTCACGGACAAATTCGACCAAGAAGCGAACGCAGCCGTAGAGGCCGAGAAAAAGAATCAGCACGGAGCCATGTGGCCAGCGGCTTGAGGACGCCTGCTGCCACGGTTTTGCTTTGATGGCCCACAGGATTGCAAACAGGGTCAACCCTTCGAGCAATGCCTCGTAGAGCTGCGAGGGATGCCTGGGCAGCGGTCCGCCTTCGGGGAAGATCATGCCCCAGGGGACCGTGGTGATCCGGCCAAAGAGTTCTCCATTGATAAAGTTGCCCAAACGGCCGAAGAAGAGGCCGATGGGCACCGCGACGATGAACAGATCAGCGGCTTTCCAGAAATTGAGCCCCATGCGGCGGCAGCAGAGCACGCCGGCGAGGATCGCTCCCAGGCAGCCGCCGTGGAAGGACATGCCCCCGGTCCAAAGGGCCGGGATGGCGAGCGGATGGGCAAGATAATAGGAGAGATTGTAGAACAGGACATAGCCGAGGCGTCCTCCGATCACCACCCCGATGATCAGAAAAAGGTGCAGGTCATCAAGCCGGTCAACGATCTGCTGCCAGTGAAATCGTTTGGCCTGGTACAGAACCAGCAGATAGGCGGCGGCAAAGCCGAGGACATACATCATGCCGTACCAGCGGATCTGGATCGGGCCCACGGCAAGCATCACCGGATCGATGGTGGGATACGCAATCATAGATATTTTGGGGGTGCCGGTCAAAGAAGACCCAGGCGTTTGAGATGGACCTGGAGGACGGAAAGGGCCGCCGGGGTGACGCCAGATATCCGGGAGGCCTGCCCCAGCGAACGGGGCTGCACCTTGGTCAGTTTTTCCACGACCTCATTGGAGAGGCCGGGTAATCCCTTGTAGACAAGATCCGGCGGCAGTGCAATGCGTTCGAGCTTCTTGAAGCGCGCGACCTGTTCCTCCTGTCTGCGGATGTAGCCTTCGTATTTCACCTGCAATTCGATTTCGTCGCTGAAAATGGTGGCTTGCGCCGGCAGCGACAGATCCGGAATCACCGCGCTGGCTAAGGTCGTCAGTTGGGGCAGACGTATCTCGGGACGGCGGAGGATATCCGCCAGGGACACGGCTTGCGTGATGGCCGGTGAGTTGTGGCGGGCAAGAAAGTCGTTCACCTCGCCCTGTGGTTTGATCCGGGTTGCGTGCAGCAGGCGGACTGTTTGTGTAATGCACGATTGTTTACGTTGAAATCCCTCCCAGACGGATTCGCTCACCAGCCCTATCCGATAACCGATTTCCCGCAGCCGCATGTCGGCATTGTCTTCCCGCAGCAGGAGGCGGTACTCCGCCCTTGAGGTAAAAAGACGGTAGGGTTCCCTGGTGCCCAAGGTAACGAGATCATCAATCAGGACCCCGAGGTAGGCCTGGGACCGGTCGAGAATGACCGACGGCTCATCTCGCGCATACAAAACGGCATTGATTGCGGCCATCAGTCCTTGCCCGGCGGCCTCCTCGTAGCCGGATGTGCCGTTGATCTGGCCGGCCAGAAAGAGGCCCCCGATCTGTTTTGTTTCCAACGACGGCTTCAGCTCCCGTGGATCGACATGATCATATTCGATGGCGTAACCGGGCCGGATGATGCGTGCCTGTTCCAGCCCGGGGATGGAGTGGACCATGGCGATCTGGGTGGACAGAGGCAGACTGGTGGGGATGCCGTTCGGGTAGACCTCGATGGTTTCCAGGCCTTCGGGTTCAAGAAAGACCTGGTGACGCGGCTTTTCCGGAAACCGCATCACTTTGTCTTCGATCGATGGGCAGTAGCGGGCGCCCACCCCCTCGATGATGCCGGCGTACATCGGCGATTGATCGATGGAGGCGCGGATTATGTCGTGGGTGCGTTCGTTGGTGTAGGTGATATGGCAGGGTCGCTGAGGGAGAGGCGGCGCTCCGCCGGAGGAGAAGGAAAAGAGGGCTGGAGCGTCGTCGGTGTACTGGGCCTCCAGCCGGGAATAGTCGATGGTGTTGCCGTCCAGCCGGGGGGTGGTGCCGGTCTTCATCCGGCCCATGGCGAAGCCGGCGGCGGCAAACCATTGGGCCAGTCTGGTCGAGGGCGCATCGCCCATGCGGCCGGCGGGAAAATGTTTCAGGCCGATGTGGATCAATCCGTTGAGAAAGGTGCCGGTGGCGACCACCACCGCCTTGATCTTGATCCGCTCGTCCAGGGAAGTCCGCAATCCGGTCACCTTGCCGTTTTCGACCAGGATCTCATCGACCATTGCCTGGCGGATGGCCAGATTGGGCTGGTTTTCCAGCACATGCTTCATGCGCAGCCGGTACAGCAGACGGTCGGCTTGGGCGCGGGAAGAACGGACAGCAGGGCCCTTGCTGGTATTGAGCCGCCGGAACTGGATGCCGGTGGCATCGATGTTTTTGGCCATTTCACCGCCCAAGGCGTCGATTTCCTTGACCAGATGCCCCTTGGCCAGACCGCCGATGGCGGGATTGCAGGACATGGCTCCGATGGTGTCGGCATTGATGACGCACACCACAGTTCGGCAGCCCATGCGGGCGGCGGCCAATGCCGCTTCGCAACCGGCGTGGCCCGCACCGATGATGGCGATGTCGAAGTCAGTCATGGATATGGATAATCTGCGGAGTGGGAATGGACCGATAAGAGGTTGACGAATCGCGGCACGCAGGCCACGGGCCTGGGTGCCGATCCTGGAAAGAAGGCTATTATACGGTATCGATCTTGATTTGCAAGCACCCTGGCCGGAAAGCGTCTTTGGCGGATACCTCGGCTCCGTACGGTTCAGTGCGGGGAACGCTCGGTGCGCCAACTGATGAAGGCCCAGGTGGGAACGTGACGGGGATAAAGCGATATCGAGCCGTCGCCGTTGCAAACCGCGATGGAGCGGAGGTATGCATGCAGCCGTTTGGTTTCATCTTCATCCAGTTCCTGAAACATCCACCGGTAACGGGCGAAGGCCTCGTCAAATGAACGGTAGCGGTCGGTCTCTTCGAGCCGGATGAAATCGACGGTCGCCAGGCAGCCCATCTGGTAGAGCAGATTGACCGTGTAAATGTAATCCGGGCCGGGACGCAGAGGACGTCCGATTGCGGCGAAGGCGTCGGGATCGCGGGGACCGGAACCGACCAGGTCGGTCACTGCCACCTTGCGTGCGGCAAATTCGTTTAAGCGGCGAAGGGCGGCGCCCAGGTCGGCGACGGCGAGCGAGCGCGAGGCAATGACCAGATCGTGGGGGATGACGCCATGGATGAGCCAGTCGTCATCCCAGGAGAGGATGCATGGGTTGATGTTGACGAGTCCGGCTTGACTCGCCCGGTCGGTCAGAATGCGGATCATTTGGGGCGAGAAATCAATGCAGGTGACTGTTCGCACCCTCGCTGCCAATGGCAGGGCCAAGGTTCCGGGGCCGCTGCCGACGTCGAGGACGGACCAGTCCGGCTCTGGTTTGAGTAGGGCGAGGAAGGCATCGGCATAGGCCGATTGCCCGGTCCGCTGGGCAAAGGTGTTGGCTCGCTCGTCCCAGTCGGAGGCGTCTCTGGTCGGCCATGATTTTTCCGCTTGCGCCTGCTGCCGGAGGAGGTCCCAGTCGATGTCCTGATAGCGCCGAAGAGGCATGGAGCACCTTGTTCCAGGTGAAATAATTTGACAGACTGCAATCTCTATGATTACAATAGCTCTTTTTTGTAGGAGCACACCAATGACCTCAGTGGCCTCGTCTTGAGGTTGCGTGTGCGCCGAAAACCGTTGCTGCATTCTCTCTCTCACCGGGCAGAGCGGCGCAAGAGAACGCGAATGAACAAGAGGGCATATTCTCCCCTCTATTAAACAGATTGTCTGTCAGAAAGGAATTGGATTATGAGCAAAAGGACGTTTCAACCCAGCACCACCAAGCGTGCCCGTACCCATGGCTTCTTGGTGCGCATGAAAACCCGCACCGGCCAGGCGGTCATCAAGAGAAGAAGAGCAAAGGGCCGCAAGCAGTTGGCGCACTGATCGCTTGGATCGCTGTCCGCTTCCTAAACAACATTTGCTGCGAACAACCGGGGAATTTCAGCGCGTCTACCGATCCGGCCGGCGGTTGCAGGGAGAGGGATTCGGCCTGATCTTCCTGGCCAACGGTCTGGAGTACAATCGATTGGGAATCAGTGTGCAGCGTAAGGCAGGCAACGCGGTGCGGCGCAACAGGATCAAACGATTGATCCGCGAGGTTTTTCGTTTGCACCGCGATCAGTTCCCCTTGTCCGCCGATGTTGTTTTCACTGTCCGGCCTGGATTTGCCATCGACACGCTGTCGGACATGCATACCAGCTTGGCGCGCTTCGCCGAAGCGTGGCCAGGGACACAACAATGCCTGTGACAAAACAACCTGATGGGATGTATGCTGTAACCACATCCCGGTGGCACCGATGGCGGATGTTGCCAGGTCGGTGCCTGATTGTGCTGTTTAGAGGGTATCAATATTTCATCTCCCCGCTTTTTCCCCCAGCATGCCGCTTTGTGCCCACCTGTTCCCAATATGCGATCGAGGCTGTCGCCAAATACGGCGCCATCCGGGGAACATTGCTGGCCCTTTGGCGGATAGCGCGCTGCCATCCCTTTTCCCGGGGCGGCTATGATCCGGTCCGATGAGCCGCTGTAGCGTTTCGTTTCTTTTCCATCAACTCCTCTGTCGCCGCAGGGGGTCACAAAGGTACCTTCATGGATCTCAATAGAGCTTTTTTAGCCGTTGTCCTCTCGCTGGTCATTCTGGTTGGCTTTCAGTATCTCTTCCCACACGTTCCTCCTCAGCAAGCGCCCGCCGATTCACAAGCACAGCATGCGCCAGAAACGGCTGCCGGCCAGCAGGCCCAGGTCCAAACGCAGCAGATTGCCGCCCCCCCGGCAGGAGCAAATCAACCTGCGGTGGCGGTGAATCCGCAGGCCAGGGATATCATGATCGATACCCCGCTGTATGCTGCAGTGGTGAACGAGCAGGGCGGCGGGTTCAAAAGTTTTGTCCTCAAAAATTATCGCAGCACGATAGACAAGGATTCCGGGCCGATGCAACTCCTTGCCGACAAAGGCCCCGGTAGTCTGCCTGTGTTGTTCTCCCTCGATAACGCCGTCGGCGCTGATTTGCCCCTGTTCAAGGCGGACAAGACCTCGGTCACGCTCACCAAGGAGGGCGAGACAGCCCAGTTGACCATGACCGCTACAGTGAGCGAAGGGGTCACCGTAGTCCGCACCCTGACGTTCAGAGGCGACAGTTATCTCATCACCACTGAATACAAGGTCCAGAACTCCACCGACAAGGCCATCCAGGCCTCACCTGCCCTGACCCTGACCAACGAGCCCTTTGCCCATGCTGCCAGCAGCAGCGATTTTCTGTTCCATGGCCCCGCCGCTTTCGTCAATGGCGCCCTGGTGGAAACCAAGATGAAGAAGCTGGCCGAAAGCCCGGTGACCCTCCAGGGCAAGGTGAGCTGGACAGGATTTGTCGATAATTATTTTATGACCGCAGTGGTCCCGACCAACGGCAATGCGGTGCTCGTCACCCAGCAGGGATCTGAAAAACAGGCGCGAACTGTGATTTCCGAGGGTATTCAGGGGATCGGCAGCCACGAAACCAAGTCGTACACCTACACCCTGTATTTTGGTCCCAAGAAGCTGAAAATCCTTGAGGCGGCCGGGAGCGACCTGGCGCACTCGGTGGACTTCGGCTGGTTTGACGTCATCGGCAAGCCAATGCTCTGGTTGCTGAATTTTTTTTACGAGTTCAGCGGTAACTACGGCATAGCCATTATTCTGCTGACCATGCTGATCAAGGGGGTTTTCTGGCCAATTACCCAGAAAGGGATGAAGTCGATGAAGAACATGCAGAAACTTCAGCCTAAGATCGCTAAGATCCGCGAACGATACAAAGATGACCCGGGCAAGATGAATCAGGAAATAATGACCATGTACAAAACCTACAAGGTCAATCCGGTGGGAGGATGCCTGCCGATGCTGATTCAGATTCCCTTCTTCTTTGCCTTGTACCGGGTGTTGATGGCGGCCATCGAGTTGCGGCATGCCCCCTTCATGCTGTGGATCAACGATCTGTCCTCTCCGGACCGGCTGGGGATAGGCATTGATATCCCCTACCTGCACGGCATCCCAGTGTTAACGTTGCTGATGGGCGCCTCCATGTATTTTCAGCAGAAGATGACCCCAACCACCGCTGATCCCGTTCAGGCGCGCATGATGCAGTTTTTGCCGATCGTGTTCACCATCATGTTCATCAACTTTGCGTCAGGCCTGGTTTTGTACTGGTTGGTCAACAATTTGCTTTCGATACTGCAACAGTATCTCATCAATCGGAAGAATAAGTCCTGAGTGTAGATGAGCAGAAGGTGCATCATGGTGAAAGGACAAGATTTTTATGGCAAGGATATTGCCGGGGTCATCGAGCAGGCTTGCAAAGCCCTGGAGGTAGCCCGGGAAGATCTGGATATCGAAGTGTTGGAAACCGGATCGGCTGGTATTTTTGGTCTCTGCAGGAAAAAAGCCCATATCCGGGTGCAGCGCAAGGCCATATCCTTGATCGAGGAAATCGAGGCCGTAGCCGGAGCCTCTCCGGCTAAGCAGCCGGCCACGGCCAGAAAAGGCGCGCCGGTCAGGCAACCCGTTATTGATCCCTCCGCCGCTTCCGGGGCTGTGGCTCCGGAGGACTCTGCCGATGACCGATCTCTTGCTGGAACGCCTCCACCTGCTCCTGCGGCCGGGCAAGCTGCGGAGCTGGCACAACGGGAAGACGACGAGGAACAGGAGAGCGAGCAGGAAGATTTCGAGGAAGAGGCCCCGGTTGAGTCACCCTCTGCCGAGAGTCTTGCCGCCATCCAGGCTGATCTGCACCAACTGTTGCTGTTGATGGGGCTGCCTTCGGAGGTGCGGGTGGAGTTTGCGGACAGTACTGTTCACTGCACCATCATCGGCCAGCACGAGGCGCATATTGTCGGCCCCGAGGGGCGGACCCTGGACAGCCTGCAATATCTGCTGCGCAAGATGGTGGCTAAACACCTGCCCGACAAAATCATGCTTTCCCTCAATGCCGACGGGTTTCGCGAACGACGGGCGGAGGAGCTGAAGCTGCGGGCGATTGAACTGGCGGCCCGGGTCAAGGCGGACGGCAAGACCCAAGCCATTCCGGCGCTTAACCCCTCGGAGCGGCGGGTGGTGCACATGGCGCTGCAAGAGGATAGGAGCGTGCGCAGCCGTTCAGTCGGCGAAGGGCTGTTCAAGAAAGTCTTGATCTACAAACCCGGCAAGGGCCGGCGTCCGGCTCCTAAAAAAAGGCGGGGAGGGCAGGGTGGCCGTTCATCCGGCGACTGAGACCATTGCCGCCATCGCCACCGCGCCAGGCACAGGGGGGATCGGCATCATCCGGATTTCAGGTCCGGATGCTCTGCCGTTGCTCCGCAACGTTTTCGTGCCGCGTACTCCCCGCAGTCATTTCACCAGCCATACCCTCTACTACGGTACAATCGTCAACCGCCATGGGCAAACGCTCGACGAGGCCCTGGCGGTCTACATGCAGGCGCCGCACACCTATACCCGGGAAGATGTGGTTGAACTGCATTGCCATGGCTCGTACCTCGTCCTACAGAGTATCCTGCGTACCCTGATCGCCAGGGGCTGTCGGCTTGCGGAGCCGGGGGAGTTCACCAAACGGGCCTTTCTTGCCGGCCGGATCGATTTGACCCGCGCCGAGGCGGTGATCGACCTGTTGCAGGCGCAGACCGAGGTCGGCGCCCGGATGGCGGTCAATCAGCTCCAGGGACAACTGTTCGACCGGCTGGAGGCGATCAGGCAGCGGTTGGTCGAATATCTCGCTTTACTGGAGGTCGCCATCGATTTTCCCGACGACGACGTGGAGATCTTCGACACCAATCAGATCGCCGCACGGTTGCAGACCGAGGTGATCGCCCCCCTGGAACGCCTGATCGCTTTGGCCGAGCAGGGCAGGATTGTCCGTGAGGGCGTCAAGGTGGTCATCGCCGGCCGGCCGAACGTCGGCAAATCCAGTTTGCTCAATGCCCTGTTACAGGAAGAGCGGGCCCTGGTTACCCCGGTCCCCGGGACCACCCGGGACACGGTCGAAGAACGGATCGACATTCACGGCGTTCCGGTGCATCTGATCGACACCGCGGGCATCCGCAGGCATGAGGATTCGGTGGAGGAGCTGGGCATCGAACGGGCCCGCCGGAAGCTGACCGAAGCGGATTTGGTGCTGTTCGTCGTGGATGCCTGTGCCGGTATGGATTGGCGTGACCACGAACTGTACGAGAGCGTCCGGGAAAAGCGCCATCTGGTGGTGCTCAACAAATGCGATCTGGTGCGCGGTGAGCAGGTGGCGACCTTGGCCGGCACGTTCGGCAATGGCACGGTGGTGATGGTCTCGGCCCGGCAGGGCGAAGGCATCGCCCTGTTGCAGCAGGCCATTTACCAGACAATTGTTGCTGGAGGCGAATTCACCGACCAGGTTGCCTGCGCCCCCAATACATGGCATCGGGCAATATTGGTGCGAACGGTAGAGGCGTGCCGGCGGTTCGACCGGGCCATGGCGGCTGGTGCGCCCGTTGACCTGCTGGCGGTTGAAATACAGTCGGCGCTTGACGACTTGGGCGACATCACCGGGCTGACCACCCCGGACGATGTCTTGGACATGGTGTTCAGCCGGTTTTGTATCGGCAAGTAACGACGGATAGGACACTTTTCCCGGTTCACCGCACCGAAGCGGAAAACCGGGAAACCAGCGCAGCGGGAAACAACGGATGCCTGCGACAGATTACTGCTTGGTGAAGCTGTCGGCAAAGAGTTGGTTGATGGCATTGATCCCGTCGTCGCTGAGATAACGGGTGCCCGAGCCGGCGAAGGTGTTGTAGCAAATCTTGGGGCTATCTTCTCTCCAGGCCCCTTCCTGCCAGGTGAACCACTGTCGGCGGGGCTGGTCATAGACGTGCAGCGGCCGGTTGAACAGCTTGGCCAATTCTACTGCCCAGCCGGTACCGCCCTTCACCGAATTGTCCTCCAGGATGGCGCCGACCACAAAGACCTGGTGCCCCTTATTGACGATATGGAAGATCGCCTGGAGCACCCGGCGGATCTTTTCGGTTTCATAATAGGTCCGGTTCATCATGCGCGATGCCAGCTCCATGCTGATATCGCCCCGGCGCAAATCTTCCTCGCTCAGGGTCACCGGGTTGCGGTCACGGTTGAGGCGGTGGCCCGCAAAGGTGAAAATCGCCTCCTGAACTCCATACTTCTCGGCATTCTCGCCAAAGAGGGTTTCCGCCCCCTTCAGTCCCCCATGGTACAGCGTACAGTCTTGTGCATTCATGTCTTGTCCTTGCTCGGCGACGAATAGGTCGTCGCATCATGTTTAAATTCCATTATTTTATTGTGAAACGTACTCTGTGCGACCCATTGAACCACCCCAAAAAGCACTGGATTGAAACAATTTTCCGGCTGATTTCGGGCGCATACTGAAGAAGCAGGAAAAATATAATCATCCATCTGCCGGACGTCGAGTATGGCGGCGCCTAAAAGGCTCGTCAAGTGGCTTCTATCACAATTCTCCTTTGAAGGCGTAGCCCAGGCGGGGAAGAGAGCGTCCAAACGCTGTAGGCGGATTTGAAGAGGAAGGCTATAGTATTAATGAGTACGTTATTCACAGAACACAGACCAGAGTTTTTTCTGTCATTTCGACGAGCACAACGAGGAAAAATTTATAAATATTTCAGTAAGTTCTCGCGCAAGCCAAGGAGATTTCTCCCTGCGATCGATATGACGAAACAAGGGCTGTTGTTCGGTGATTAATGACCGTATTAATAGTTTGCATGATCAATTTTCATGCAATAAACCTGTGTCAGGCAATAAAAAATTTCTTATACAATTGCAATAGATAAATATTGCCGACATAAATGTTGTTAAAGTTCAAGATATATTGATACTAATTTTTATAGCATTTTTAATATTTTTTTTAATTTGATTCAAAGCATAATTATAGTCTCTATAGCATCTCATGTCTATCTTATTGATTTCTACAATTGGTACTATTTCTTCATTCGCTATCTTGTTAAGTTTATGGCATGCTTTATATAAAATAAGTTTGCATTTTTCGAATTTTCAAATTCATACGTATCTTTTGTACTTATAAATCCAAGATTTGTTGATGTGTGTATGGCGTGATCTAGTTTTTCTCTCTCTTTTGAATTTATATTTTTTTTATTCTTCCATTGATATATATCTTGTTGAAGAAAATTAAATAATTTTTCTGACACAGCAAAAAAATCTAAGTCAGATTTTTGACCATAATCTTTCATCCATTTATCAGGATTAAGAGAAAAGCCTAACTGTGTGCTACCTGTTAATTTGATATCTATGGCATCTATTCCAAGAGCAGTTGCAATATATAAACGAATTATATCGAATAATATTGGTTTTTTTTCTATAATAAAATTAGGTATATTTCCTAAAATATATAATCTAATAAAGCTCTCTATATCATTGTCTGTTGGTTGTATGTCTTGAGAAATAATCTCAAAAGCATGTTTCGGTCTATTGCCAATTACATGATTCGACCATTTGCTAATCATTGAATTCGCCATATGAATTTTAAATTAATATTTATAATTCAATTTTGATAGACGGAATTTAATATATGAAATCCTATTGTAAATTTTATTTAATGATTTATCTGATGGATAACGCGGTAATGGATATTTTAATAATGAAATTATTGCATATAGAATATCATTTTCAGTAACAATATTTTCATTTTTTATTCTTATATAAGCGGAATTATATCCGTGCATCCTCCATCCATAATACGCTAAACAAATATAAGAATAAGCTATTTCGTATTTTGTATATATATTATTTATAGATGACGCTAGAATAATTTCTTTAATTTTTCTATTTATTGTAAAATTTTTGTTTTGAGTTATTGTTCTTACAAGTTGCTGATCAATTGTACTTGCTCCACTTTTTCTATAATAAAATATAAATTTGAATAATGCTCTGAAAATTGCTAAAATATCAAATCCGAAATGTCTGTAAAATCGTTTGTCTTCAGCAGCAATCATAATTTCTATTATATTATTATCTATAATAGAATTTTTTTCTATAGCATGCGATATAGTATCAATTAATTTATCGAGATCATTTTTATAAATCAATTTTGACAATGAATATTGTATGGTTACTATAATATTGTTTATATGTTTTTTATTCTCACGCTGCATACAACATATCTACATTCAGACTACCAGCCGTTACGGCTGCCTGGTGGCTTTGAGGAACACCCGCCGGGGCGCTGGATATCCCTCAACAGTAAGTGCTTGATTATCCCTATCAATGAAATCCTCGTAGGATTCAAAATCCATCCAGGCGGTCCGCCGCTGCTCAGCGCTGCTCATGGCATGTTCGCAGAACAGGCGGACCTCCCGGAAGCCGGTGCGGACGGCCCAGTTGACCAGGCAGGTTCCGGTGGGCACAAACCAGGTGCCGGGAACCTTGGCATAGGTGGAGCGGGGAAAGAGTGCCACCGGTTCCTGGCCGGGAAGAGCCTGGGATTCGATGATCAGCCAGCCGCCCGGTTTGAGCGCGGCATACAGGTCACGCAGGGCATCCAGCGGCGAAGGCCGATGGTACAGGATGCCCAGACAGAAGATGCCATCGAAGCATTCGGGAAAAAGCGGGAGATGTTCAATGCCCAGCGGCTCCACCTGGAGATGGCGCTGACCGGCAAAGGCGTTGAGCGTGTGGAAGGTGTAATAGTGCTGGACGTAAGGCTCGAACCCGAGCACCAGCGCCGGCTGGTGATGCGCCATGCGGAACATGTAATAGCCGTTGTTGCAGCCGATGTCGGCCACGGTTTTACCTGTCAGGTCGGGCAATTCGGGGATGATCCGGTTCCATTTCCGCTCGCTGCGCCATTCGGCGTCGATGTCGATGCCGAAGACGGAAAAGGGCCCCTTGCGCCAGGGCATGAAGCCGCGCAGAACTTGATGGAGCTGAAGCTGTTGGTCCGGGCTCAGATCGGTCGAGGCGCCGATGCGGACCACGTCGCCGGAAAAATCGCACGATGAGGCCCGCAGATGGCTCACTGCCTCCATCAGGCGCCGGTAGCGGAGGAATCCTTTTTTTTCTTGATTGATCCAGGCGGCCTTTTCTGCCAGCGCCGATCTGAGCCGATCGCCGTCGGCCTGGGGGAAGGCTAGAGTCAAGTCCATGGATCAGTGCTTGAGGGCAACGATGGCGGTAAAGTTGAACCAGCGGAAAAAAGGTTCTACCTCGGCAAATCCGGCCTCCCGCAGCAGGGCGATATTTTCCTCCAGCGAGAAGGGAATCAGGACGTTCTCCAGGGCTTCCCGCTTGGCCGCGATTTCCAGTTCCGAGTAGCCCTGCTGTTTTTTGAACGCATGGTAGATGTCGATGAAGTCGCGGTTGAGCCGGCCGGCATGGGAGATGGTCTTTTCTCCGAGAAAGAAGAGGCCGCCGGCGGGCAGCGCCTCATACACGCGCTGGACAAAGAATTGCCGGGTCAGCGGCCGGAGGAACTGGAGGGTGTAGTTGCAGACGATGGCCTCTGATCGGGGCAGGGGACAGGAGGTGATATCGGCCTCAATGAAGCGCAGCACATCGCTTTTGCTGAACATGGCGCTTTTGCGCCGCGCCTTGACGAGCATAGCAGGGGCGTTGTCAATGCCGACATAGTGCAGATGCAGGTCCGCAAGCCGCCTGGCCAGTTCAAGCAGCGTGGTGCCGGTCGAGCAACCCAGATCGCAGATGGTGGCGCCGGAGGCGAGATGGCCGGCCAAGAGCTGCGCCATGCCGTCGATCACCATGCGGTAATGGGGGATCGAGCGGTTGAGCATGTCGTCGAACACATCCGCGACCAGATCGTTGAAGGTAAAATCTTCCGCGACTGTGCCGGAGGTGTACAGGGTGTCCTCGAGGGTTGTCATGGCCGTGCCGGTGTTTGTGGGGCGATAGGGTGCCGGCGGTTTCCGGCACCAGCGGCCGGTCCGGCCTTACCTGTAGCCATTGGGATTGGCCGCTTGCCAGCGCCAGCTGTCGGCGCACATCGCTTCGATGCCGAGCCGGGCGCGCCAGCCCAGCTCGCGTTCGGCTAGGGACGGGTCGGCATAGCACTGGGCGATGTCTCCGGGCCGGCGGGGGGCGATGCGATAGGGGATCGGCCTGCCGCACGCCTGGGTAAAGGCCGCGACCATCTCCAGAACCGAATACCCTTGGCCGGTGCCGAGGTTGTAGGTCGCTGTTCCGGGGCGGTCGGCCAGTTTCTCCAAGGCTTTCAGGTGACCGAGCGCCAGATCGACCACATGGATGTAGTCGCGCACGCCGGTGCCGTCCGGAGTGGGATAGTCGTTGCCGAAGATCGACAACTCCGGCAGCTTGCCCACGGCAACCTGGGCGATAAAGGGCACGAGGTTGTTGGGAATGCCGTTGGGGTCTTCGCCGATCCTGCCGCTGACATGGGCGCCGACCGGATTGAAATACCGCAGGAGGATCACGTCCCACTGGGCGTCGGCCCGCTGAAGATCGCGCAGAATCTCTTCGATCATCAGTTTGGTGCGGCCATACGGGTTGGTGCAGGACAGCGGGAAATCCTCGCGGATAGGTACCGAGGCCGGATCGCCGTACACGGTGGCGGAAGAGGAGAAGACCATCCTGGTCACGTGCCGCTCAGCCATGATGCGGCACAGATTGAGCGTTGAGCCCAGGTTGTTGTGGTAGTAGAGCCATGGCTTGGCCACCGACTCGCCCACCGCCTTGAGCCCAGCGAAATGGATCACCGCTGCTGCATCCGGTGTTTGGCTGAACACCTCGCGCAGCTTGTCCTCGTCCAGCAGATCCACCTCGAAAAAGGCAAGGGATTTTCCGGTCAGTTCCTCCACCCGGCGAAGCGATTCCCGGCTGCTGTTGCAGAGGTTGTCGATCACGGTGACCTGATAGCCTGCATTGAGCAGTTCCAGGCAGGTATGACTGCCGATGTAACCGGCGCCGCCGGTGACGATGACATGCATAATTTTTTCCTTGGAGCAGGTGGGGTTTTCATTGGCCGACCGCAATGCACATCGACGGGACCGCTAATTTCTGCTATCTTTTACCTAGATTAACGATGTTTGTCTTGCAAAAAGGGCGCACGTAGCGCCGCCGGGGTGGCGGCCAGGGCATTCAGTTATCAGACAATAATCAGAGAGGGCGATATGCCGTATGTGAGCATTCGGGTGGCAGGCAAATTGAGCAAGGAACAGAAACAGAAGATCGCGCAAGGGGTTACCGAGGTGATCGCCGAGGTCATCAAGAAGCCGAAGGATTCCGTTTTGCTGTTCATCGACGAGGACAGCAGGGACAACGTTGCCAAGGGCGGCGCATTGCTCGAAGATATGTAGCACATGGATCAGAGGATAACCGAGCGGCTGGAGCATCTGCGGGAACAGATTCGTTTTCATGGTCACCGTTATCATGTGCTCGACGATCCGCTGATTGCCGATGGCGAGTACGATGCCCTGTTTCGGGAATTGCTGGCGCTGGAGGCGGCACATCCGGAACTGGCGGCCCCGGATTCGCCGAGTCACCGGGTCGGCGGCCCCCCCTTGGAGAGCTTTGCGCCGGCCGAGCATATTGCGCCCATGCTCAGTCTGGACAACATCTTCGATGTCGGCGAGTTTGCCGTTTTTGAAGACAAGGTGCGGCGCTATCTGAAAACAGACGAGCCGCTCCGGTTCGTGACCGAGCCGAAACTCGACGGGCTGGCGGTGGAACTGGTATACCGCCAAGGCATGCTGGTAGAGGGTTCCACCAGAGGCGACGGGCTGATCGGGGAGAATATCACGGCCCAATTGAAAACCGTAGCGCCGATCCCGTTGAAACTCTTTTTTGGCGACGGTTCATCGCTGGTGCCGGAGGAATTGATTGTCAGGGGCGAGGTCTTCCTGCCCAAGCGGGTTTTTGCGCAGCTCAACCAGCAACGCGAGCAGGAAGGCGAGGCGCCCTTTGCCAATCCGCGCAACGCCGCGGCCGGTTCACTCCGTCAGCTTGACCCGAAGATCACCGCCCGGCGACCCTTGGCCTTTTATGTCTACGGCGTCGGCAATCCGGAAGCGTTGGCGGTTTGCAGCCAAGAAGCCCTGCTGATCGCGCTCGCCGGTTTCGGGTTTCCGGTCAATAACCTGATCAACGTCTGCCGCGACCAACAGGAAGTGTACGCCCGGTATCAGCATTTGCTGGCCATCCGGCACGAACTCGACTACGAGATCGACGGCATGGTGGTCAAGGTGGATGACACGGATTTACAGCAACGCCTGGGCGCGACCGCGCGCGCCCCCCGATGGGCCGTTGCCTGGAAGTTCCCGGCTGTGCAGGCGACCACGGTGATCGATGCGGTTGAATTCCAGGTGGGACGGACCGGCGCGGTGACGCCGGTAGCCCATTTGCGCCCGGTCGAAGTCAATGGGGCGATGGTCAGGCGGGCCACGCTGCATAACCGTGACGAGATCGAACGTAAGGATCTGCGGGTGCATGATGTGGTTCTTGTGCAGCGCGCCGGCGACGTCATCCCGGAGATCGTCAAGGCAATCGCCGGGCAGCGCAGCGGCCGCGAGCAGCCGATCGCCTTTCCGGTTCAATGCCCTGAATGCGGCGTACCCCTGCTGGCGGTGGCCGGGGAAGCGGTGGTCCGGTGCGGCAATCGCTATTGTCCGGCTCAGAGTCTCCAAAAGCTGATCCATTTTGCTGGGAAGAGAGGATTGGATCTTGAAGGCCTGGGGAAAAAGAATGTTGAACAGTTGGTCAGCGAAGGGCTGATTCGCACGATTCCTGACTTTTTCCGGCTCGATGCCGGCCGGTTGGCCCGTCTCGACGGCTGGGGCGAGAAATCGGCCCAAAATATTTTGGCAGCCATAACGGCCAGGAAAATTTTGAGTTTGGCCCAGTTGATCACTGCCTTCGGCATCCGGCATGTGGGAGAGGTCACGGCTGCCCTATTGGCCCGTCATTTTGCCGACCTTTCGCAGTTGATGGCCGCCAGCAAAGAACAACTGCTGCAGATCGAAGGTGTCGGCGAACAGACGGCCGAGTCGCTGGCCGCCTATTTTCAGGATCAGGAAAACAGGGAGATGGTTGCGCAACTCATCGACCTGGGCATCGTGGTGCGAATTGATGCGTCAAGGCAGGCATTTCTGGACGGTCGGGTTTTTTTGTTCACCGGCACCTTGCAGACGCTCTCCCGGGAAGAGGCCAAGCAGTTGGTCAAGACCCACGGCGGCCAAGTGGCCACAAGTATCGGCCAGCGGGTGACGGATGTTGTGGTCGGCGACAAGGCGGGCAGCAAGAAGAGAAAGGCTGCGGAGATGAATCTGGCTCTTTGGTCCGAGGAGGCATTTCTTGCGCTGATCAACCAGGAGAGGACAGGATGAACCGCAAACGTATCAGGGCAACCGTGCACGGTCGGGTGCAGCGGGTTGCTTTTCGCGAATGCACCAGACAGGAAGCAGCCCGGCTCGGTGTTTCCGGCTGGGTGCAGAATCAATCCGACGGCACGGTGCTCGTGCTGTGCGAAGGCGAGGCGGCCCAAGTGGATGCCCTTGTGGCTTGGCTGTCGACAGGCCCTCCTTGGGCCCTGGTCACCCGTGTCGATTGGCGCGAGGAAGAACCCCAGGGAGAGAGCGGGCCTCTGGTTATCCGGTATGGTTCCTGAGTACCGGCATGCGGAAGAAGCGCTCAAGTTAACGGTTTGTTGAAGAGCTATGCAGAAAGTCCACATCCCTACCGGTGAGCCCGCAGGACGCATTGTGTGCGACCAGTGCGGCAATGCCAAGCATTTTGTCGAAATCGCCGAGAACGTGCTGGTGACGACCCGTTATCAGCAAAACAGTGACGGGTCGTTCACGCCGGATGACAATACCTCCGAAATATTTGGCGAGGTACGATTCGTATGCGGGAAGTGCGGAGCAGACATGACCCGGTTTCATGCCCATTTTTTGGAGATGTCGTTTTGAGAGGATGGGTCGCGGGAGGGGCTGAGTCTCTTTGTCTGGGCAAGGCCGGCCGGGAATAAAAAAAGGCTGCCTCTCGAGGCAGCCTTTTTTGCGCAACACAGCGACAATCTGGTTGATCAGACGCAACCGGTAGGTTTTGGCAATCCAGCCATCTTACAGGCGCCCTTGCCGGGACCGGAGGGGAACAACTCATAGATGCGCTTCAACGGGAAGCCGGTGGTCTTGGAAAGAATACGAACCATGGGAGCGATACCGTTTTTCTTGTAGTACTCTTGGAGCGCATCAATAACCTTTTGATGTTCGTCGGTGATCTCGGCGATACCTTCAACGGTCTTGACGTAGTCAACCCAATTCTCGTCCCACTCTTCAGCGCCTTTCAGCAAAAAGCCGTCTTCGTCTACCTCGTAGGATTTACCCTTGTGCTCGATACTTGCCATGTGTTCCTCCTTGGCCGTGTGGTTAAAACTATGGTGAGTAATGGAAGCCAAATCTAAAAAATCCACAGTTTATTACTATAGGGTGTGTGCTTTGTCAAGCAAACACGCCCTGTTTTTTTGAATGGCGATTCAGCTTCTGTTTTGTCTGCTTCCTGGCTCATTTTTCTCTGGTAAGTTGCTGACAAATTGAACATAATGCGTCCTTAAAAAAATCAGTATATCGTTGAGCTGTTGCAGGGGTTACACTTATCATGTTGAATATACTTAGAAAAAATGCGCAGTCGGTCTTCGTCCAAGCATTGGTGGTCATTATTGCTTTGGTTTTCATTTTCTGGGGGTTTGGGAGGAAGATGCAGGATAATCCCAATGCCCTGGCCGTGGTCAATGGCAAGGAAATACCGTACCGCGATTTTCAGCAGAGTTATGAGCGGACGGTCGAAGCGTACAAGCGGCAGTTCGGCGGTCAACTCCCTCCAGAAGCCCTTCAGGAGATGAAACTGAAGGAACAGGTCCTTGATCAGTTGATTCAGGAGGAATTGCTGCGGCAGGGTGCTGAAAAGGCAGGGATCATGATCAGCGATGGGGCTGTTCAGCGCAAAATCCAAGACATGCCGGCCTTCAACGCCAATGGGCGGTTTGATCTTGCCACCTACAAGTTCGTTCTGGAACGGAACAGGCTCTCGCCGGCATCGTTTGAAGCGAGTATCCGCAACGACCTGCTCGTGAACCGCGCGCTTGCGGCCATCGGTTCGTTTGCCGTAATGCCCGAGCAGGAGATGCGAAACTGGATCGAATACATCGACCAGGAGATCAAGCTGGCGTACGGATCGGTACAGAGTGACGATTATATCGCCCGGGTTCAGGTGACCGACGACGCCCTGGCATCCTGGTACGAAGCGGCCAAGCAACGATACAAGACTGCGCCCCAGTGCAAGCTGCTCTACCTCGCTTTTCCGTTTGAGGATGATTTGGCTCAGGTGACGGTCAATGAGGAGGCCATACGGGCCTCCTACCAGGAACATGCCGCGACCTACAACATGCCTGAAAAACGGCGGGCCCGGCATATCCTGTTCAAGGTGACCGCCGAAGATTCTCCGGAAACCAAAAATGCCAAAAAAAAGGAGGCGGAGAAGGTTCTGGTCCGGATCAAGGCGGGCGAAGATTTTGCCAGGCTCGCCCACCAATTCTCCGAGGACGTGACCAAGGACAAGGGGGGTGACCTGGGTTCTTTCGTACGCGGCCAGATGGAGCAACCCTTTGAGGACAGTGTCTTTTCTTTGAAAAAAGGCGAGGTCAGCGGTGTGGTTGAGACCTCGTCAGGTTTCCACCTCATCAAGGTCGAGGAGATCACGCCAGCCAAAACACAAACCGTGGCAGAGGCGTCTCCCGCTATCCGCAAGGAACTGGAATGGAAAGGCGTGAAGGCAATCACCTTCAAGCGAGCGTCGTCCGCTTATGAAGCCATCATCAGAGCCGGGAGCATGGCCAAGTACAGCGAGACGCCCGGAGGCCATCCGGTCCTGCGGACCGATTTCTTTACCCAGGACGCTCCTCCCAAGGAAGGGATGGCCAAAGATCCCGCCTTGGCGCAGGCGGCGTTCGGTCTGCGCAAGGGAGAATTGAGTTCTCTGGTGGAGACCGGGGGCGGTTATGCCATTCTTTTTGTCGACGATGTCAAGGATTCGATGGTGCCTGACCTCGCCTCGGTCCGCGACCGTGCGGTCGCCGATTACAGAAAGGAAAAAAGCGTTGAACTGGCCAAGGCCGCTGCCGAGGAATTGTTGCACAAGGCTCGGGAACAGAAAAACTGGCCAGCGGAGCTGCCCCGCAAGGAAAGCGATTATCTGAAACGGATCGGGGCAACCGGCGCCATGCCCGAGAGTCTCAGACAGGATGCCTTCTTGCATGTGGGCAAGGATATTTTTCCCGAGAGAGTGTTCTCTGTCGGTACTGTTTTTTATCTGTATCAGATTCTCGATTCCCGCCAGGGCAAGAGTGAAACGGATGCCACCAAACGGCTTCTTCTCGAACAACAGTTGCAGGGAGCTGGCAAAAGCATGGTGCTGGCCGACTGGCTCGGTCAGTTGAGAAAAGAGGCATCCATCTGGACCAATACCAGGATGCTGCAATGAGAGCAGCGCACCCGTGATTATTGATTCCGGCTGAATCGGTCGCTGGAGCCAGGAGTTGGGAGGGCTTATAGATCACACTCGGGGGAGCGCCTGGTACTGTAGGGGATGTGGGATGCTCCGTTGACTTTCTTGCAGAGGGTTGTTGTAAGCGACACAGGCGTTGTGAAAGAATCGGGCACACCTTTTTCATTGGCACCAGAGACCCTTGCCGTCGACAAGGCCGCCGCCCTACAGGCGGTTGCCATCCTTCCCGCAGCGGAACAGTTGTTGCTGCAGTTCGTTTCCATTGTCTATGAACCTGTGTCCACAGGTTTTTTGGGACGGTGCCTGGTCGGCTCTGATCCCTCATTGTTCGAGGGCCGTCCCCCCAGCAGCGAGGAGATCGGCGAAATGATCGTCCGGTTGCGGAACAAGGGTCTACTGAATGGACAGAATCAGTGCCCACCGGTGTTGGCTGAACTGTTGACCCGACAAACCATCGGGCAGAAACGGTTTACCCGGCTGGCCTCCCTGATTGAGAAATCCGCGCCGGTAGATTACCTGCACGGTAAATGGCCGATCAGATGCTGGCGGGCTCTGCGGCAGTTCCGGATCGGATTGTACAGTCAGAATTTCGACAAACTGGATGAGGCGCTGGAATTCCTCGAACGGGAATGTCGCCGTTACCTTGACGTTGAACCACCCGCAGTGCTCGTGGCCGCCCACGCTTTTGATCCGGCTTGGTTCGCCGCCCTGCCCAGTTCGCTCCAATTTTTTCTCCTCGACCAGGTTATCCGGTATTCACTGGAGCGATTGCGCCATTTCTCCGCCATTTTTTCCTTTCTGGAAAACGAGCAGGCTCAGAGTGTCCCACCGGATGAGCGGATTCCCTTTCGTCGGCTCCTGGCCGGCTCCTACCTGCTGCAAGGTCGCCTGGGCGATCTGCGGTCTCTGCTGGAGCGCCACGGTGATTCCTTCCTCGGTTCAGGGTTTGCGGGTACCGTTGCCTTTTTGACCGGCGATACCGAGCTGGCCTTGGAATGTTTTACCGAGGATTTGCGCCAATTACGGCAATACACCGGCGCGTCGTCCTGTTTTTTTTTCGGGATCACCGGCCTGTTTTGCATTTTTGCCCTGTTGGCGCGCGATGGCGCGGGTGATCGTGATCGTGCCCGCGAGGCGGTGGACACGGTTTTAACACGCTGCCGTGACGGCTGCGCCGAAGAAATGCCATTCCGTTTTCTCGATGCGGTTCTCCGGTCCTCCGACGCGTCCCTTCCGGATATGCTGGCGCTGACCGAAGGGCTTGCGGCCGACGAACGCAGCCTGACTTCCCTGATTGCTTTGCTGTCGCTCTATTGGATGGGGGTGGAATTGCCCGCCGATTTTCAGGAAATGCTCCGGAATTTGCACCATCGGGCGTATGAAAACGGTTTTCTCTGGGTAGCGATGGAATCGGCGGAGTTGCTTGCCGCCCTGAACCCATCCCTTACGGACATGCGTGAAATAGCCCGGGAGCTGGCCGGGCGGCTCAATTGCCGTTACCTGACCCATCTTATCGCTCCTGACGCTCCCTGGAAGCAAAGTTTGCAGGAACTGATCGAGGTGACCAGCCGGATCCGCCAACCGGAACAGTCAACCCGGCTCTGCTGGCTGGTCGACTATGTGCATGGCTCCTTGGAATTGACCCCCAGAGAGCAGAAACGTTCGGTCGCCGGAGGTTGGACCAAGGGGCGCGGTGTCGCCCTGCAACGGCTGATCTTGGATCGCGAGATTGGCTACCTGACCGGCCAAGACCGAACCATCTGTGCCGCACTCGCTCCCATGGAAGAAAATGGGAGCAAGAACGGGAGCCCTGCTGCTGATTCGGACAAGGCCCTGCTCGCCTTGATCGGCCACCCCTTGGTCTTCCACAAACGATCGCCGCAGACACCGGTCGAGATCGTTGCCGGTGAACCCGAGTTGATGGTCGAGAGGAAGGGCGAGTCGCTCTTCATTCATTTCGCCCAGGATATCGGCGAGGGATCGGTGGCGGTCTGGCCCGAGACTCCTGCTCGTTTCCGCATCATCCGCATCAGAGAAGAGCACCGGACGGTCGCTGGAATCACCGGTCCTGACGGATTGCTCGTCCCGCTTGCCGCCAGCCAAAAACTGTTGGCCGCCATCGGCAACCTCGCCTCCTTCATGACCGTCCATTCGGCCATCGAAGTCCCCGGTGAGGAAATTGCCGCTGAACTGGTGGAGAGCGACTCCACCATCCGCATGCATATCATCCCGTATGGCAGCGGGTTCCGGATCGAGCTTTTTGTCCGGCCTTTCGAGCACGGCGGGCCATATCTCAAGCCCGGCGTCGGGGTGGCGAACTTGGTGTGCGAGATCAACGGCAAACGATTGCGGACCAAACGCAATCTGCGGCTGGAGGAGCAGAAAGCGCGGGAGGTCGAAGAATCGTGCCCCATGCTCGACCTGGCTATCGATTTTGAGCAGGAAAACAGGCGGGAATGGCATCTGGTCGATCCTGAGGAGTGTTTGCAGGTCTTGCTGGAAATCGAGGAGATCATGGACCGGATTGTCCTGGAATGGCCGGAAGGCGAGAAATTGGCCGTTCGCCGGCAGGCCGGGATCAACCATCTGAACCTGAACATCCGCACCAGCCAACAGGATTGGTTTGCGCTTTCTGGGCAACTGAAAATCGATCAGGATGAAGTGATGGATCTCAAGACCCTACTGGACAAGGTTCGCGAGACCAGAAGCCGCTTCATCCCCATGGGAGAGGGGCAATTTCTTGCCCTGACCCAGGAGTTCCGCAATCGACTCGAGGAACTCGTCCTGTACGGGACCAGTCAGCCGGGAAACGAGCAGGAAGTGAAGATTCATCCGTTGGCGGCCATCGCTCTGGAGGAACTCGCCTATCAGGCCCAGACCAAGGCTGATCAGGGATGGCGACAGCGATTGCACGCCATTGCCGAAGCCCAGCAACTGACTCCCAAGATTCCCACGACTCTGAAGGCTGAACTGCGCGATTATCAGAAGGAAGGATTTGTCTGGATGAGCCGTCTGGCCCATCTGGGGATTGGTGCCTGCTTGGCCGACGACATGGGGCTAGGCAAGACTCTGCAATCGATTGCGGCGATCCTCAATCTGGCGCATCTCGGCCCGTCTTTGGTGGTGGCGCCCACCTCGGTGTGCATGAATTGGGAGGCCGAGGTGAACCGTTTCGCCCCGACGCTTGCTTTTCACATGTTCTCCGAGTCGAACCGAGATGAGATCATTCCTTCCTTGGGGAAATTCGATGTGCTCGTCACCAGTTATACCTTGATGCAGCAGGAAATCGAACTGCTGGCCCAAGTCAAGTGGCAGTCGATCGTGCTGGATGAGGCGCAGGCGATCAAGAATGCGGCGACCAAACGCTCCAAGGCGGCCATGCGTCTCAACGGTCGTTTCCGCCTGATCACCACCGGCACACCCATCGAAAATCATCTCGGGGAACTGTGGAATCTCTTTGGCTTCATCAACCCCGGCCTGCTGGGTACCTACAAACAGTTCAACCGTCGGTTCGGCATCCCCATCGAGAAATATCATGACCGGGAAGCGAGGCGGACCCTGAAGAAATTGATCCGTCCTTTCATGCTCCGGCGAATCAAATCGCAGGTTCTGGAAGAATTGCCGCCCCGGACTGAGATTACCCTGCGGGTGGAGATGCAGGCCGAGGAGATGCGGTTTTACGAAGCTCTCCGGCAACAGGCTATCGAGAATATCGAGGGCAGCAGCGAGAAGACAGGACGGCATTTGCGCATTCTGGCGGAGATTATGCGGTTGCGGCGGGCCTGCTGCAATCCCCGGCTGATCAGTGAACAGACCGATATCCCTTCAACCAAACTTCAGGTCTTCGCGGAAACGGTGGAAGAGTTGTTGGGCGGCGGCCATAAGGCCTTGGTTTTCAGCCAGTTTACCGGCCACCTGGCGCTGATTCGCAATTTTCTCGATGAACGGCAGATTACCTACAAATACCTGGATGGCGCCACGCCCACCAAGGAGCGCCAGGAACAGGTGGAAAGTTTTCAGGCCGGCGAAGGGGATCTGTTTCTGATCAGCCTGAAGGCTGGCGGGTTGGGCTTGAATCTGACCGCCGCCGATTATGTCATCCACATGGATCCCTGGTGGAACCCGGCCGTGGAGGACCAGGCCGCCGATCGAGCGTACCGGATCGGGCAGAAGCGACCGGTGACCGTGTACCGTTTGGTCACCGCCAATACCATCGAGGAAAAAATCGTGCGCCTCCATCAGGAGAAGCGCGATCTGGCCAACTCTCTGCTTGAGGGGGCCGATGTCAGCTCACGGATCAGTGCCGAGGAATTGCTCGAACTGATCCGCTCCAATTGATCATTTTTCCCCCAATCCCCGCAACTGCGTCATGACCCCGACCAGCTTGGCCGGCAGTTTCGGCATGCCGCTGATCAGGGAAACAAGCACCGATGAGGTATAAGGAATGGCCTGGATAGCCAGGACCGAGGCCCAGATGCGGATGTCGAGCATGTCGCCGTCTTTGCGCATCAGAACCCCGATGATAGCCAGGACCAGGGCGATGACGAACAACAGTTCCTCGCGGGCGTCACCCAGCGCCTTGACGATGGCATTGGCCTGGGCATTTTTCGGGGTCCGGAAAAAGCCGATCCGCCGGGTGATGAAACCGGTGAGCATGGCTCGGGCGATGGTGTGGGAGAGGGCCAGACCGGCGAGCCCTGCTGCCAAACTTTGCCGCCGGGTTGCGGTCACCCGGGAGCGGTAGAGAGAAAACATTTTGAGACTTTTGAAGAAAAACAGCATCACCGGCAAAGAGGCAAAGGCGATATGGGGTGGGGAGAGGTAGTCGGGAAAGAAAATCATCCCCCACGACCAGCCCAACGCCAGGATGTTGAACAGCATGTTGATCCCGTCGGCGAACCAGGGCAGCCATCCGGCCAGGAAGTGATAGCGCTGGCCGCGGGTGAGCCGGGTCTGCTCCAGGCCGAACATGGTCATCATGTGATGCCGGAGGATGAGCACTGAGCCATAGGCCCAGCGAAACCGCTGCTTCTTGTAGTCGAGAAAGGTGTCCGGCATCAAGCCCTTGCCGAAGCTGTAGGGCGTATAGTTGGCCGCATACCCTTTCTCGAAGATACGCAGGCCCAGCTCCGCATCCTCGGTGATGCACCATTCGGCCCAGCCGCCGACCTCGTCGAGCACCTTGCGCCGGACCATGGTCATGGTGCCGTGCTGGATGATGGCGTTGCGCTCGTTGCGGGTGACCATGCCGATCTGGAAGAACCCGCGGTATTCGGCCAGGCACATGGCCTTAAAGGCGTTTTCGTTGCCGTCGCGGTAGTCTTGGGGAGCTTGGACGATGGCCATATTCTCGTCGGCGAACTGGGGGACCAAGGCGCGCAGCCAGTCGGATTCGACCACGTAGTCGCTGTCGATCACCGCCACCACCTCGGCCTCGGGCGCGGTCTGCTTCAGGGCGTAGTTGAGGGCGCCTGCCTTGAATCCGGCAAGCGGATCGACATGGAAGAAGCGAAAGCGCGGCCCCAAGGTCTGGCAATGGGCGGCAACCGGCTCCCAGACGGCCGGGTTCTTGGTATTGTTATCAATGATCAGCACCTCGAATCGTGGATAATCGAGGGCGGCCAGGGCATTGATCGTTTCGATCATCATGTCCGGCGGTTCGTTGTAGGCAGGCACATGGACCGAAACCATAGGCAGTGCTTCGTCGGGCACCGCTTCGGATGGAGCTGGTCGCGGCAGGCGCCGCCATTTCGAGATCCACAGAGATTCCGCCCATTCGTGCGCCTCGGCCAGGATAACCAGGATGGCACCGGTGGCGGCGAATAAAAGGACAACGCCCACTATCAGCGTGGAGGCGGTCATGTATTGCTGCTGGAAGTCGTAGATCAGCCATACGGCGAAGGTGGTGATGGCATAGGCGATGATGGCGAGGAACCCCCGGCCGCGATCGAGGAGTCCCCTGCTGTCCCGGAACAGCAGCAGCAGAATGATAACCGCCGCCACGATGCTGATGGCCGCCAGCCCGCGCCATTCGGGGATACGGATGACGGGCTTGATGAATTCAAATTTTGGCTGCCGCTCATCGTTGTACACGCCCCAGAGGCTACCGGCCTCTCCTTCCAGATCCTTTTTCCAGATCTGATCGAAGGCTTCCATGATGTAGTAGGTATATTTGTTTTTTTCGGCCACATCGAGAAAGCGGCGCAGGAACTTGGCCTGATTGGCCGGGCTCGCCACGGCTTTCTGCCGGATGCGCCCGCCGCTCGGCCATCCCACTTCAGAGATGACGATCTCCTTGCCTGGATAGCGCTGCTTGAGTTCGTTGTAGCGCATGACGCAATAATCAACCGCCTCGTCCACGGGGATGCCCTCCCAATAGGGCAGGAGGTGGACGGCGATGAAGTCGACATGCTCGACCAGTTGCGGATATTGGAGCCAGACGTGCCATGGTTCGGCGATGCTTACCGGTGTCCCCCAGACGGATTTTTTGACGGTGTCGATATAGTTGATCATCTGGTCCACGGATTGATCGGCCCGGAGGATAACCTCGTTGCCCACCAGCACGCGGATAATATTGCGATAGTTCTCCCGGTATATCTTGATCAGCCTGGCAATCTCCTGTTCGTTTCTCTCGGTGTCGCCGGTGATCCAGGCCCCGAGCGTGACGTTGAGGCCCCGGGCCGCTGCCAGCCTCGGAATCTCGGCCAGGGTGTCTTCCACCGTGTACGACCGCACCGCGTGGACATCGCCGGACAGGATGGCGAGATCCCGGTCGATCTGCTCGACCGTCGGGTAAATCCGTTTGCTGGGGGACTGTCCCTCCCGGAAGGGAGAGAAGGAAAATCCCTGGATTTTTGAAGGCCAAGACGGCTCAATGTCGGGTGCGTTGACCACCTTCCAAAGGAGAAGAGCAAGACAACCCATAAGGATGGTTATGATCAGACCGGAACGGTTCATAGGGCGCGTAGGGTTTGAGGAATGAAAGGTATGGAAACTGTAGACTTGAGCAAGAAGTTGAAAAAAATCTTTGGTCGGTTGGTTCGAACATGGTGCCGACAACCTGCGCCAGTGCGGCAACGGACTGTGCGATGATTAAATGAAAACCTTGGGGCCGTCAAGAGGCATCTTGTCTCGTCACCCGTTCCGCCGGCCGCCTTTTCCCTGGCATGGATGTGCAGCCTGAAACGGTGGCGCCAATCTGGATAGAGCGCGCGATAAGGCCGCAATCTCCACACGCCGACATGCCTATGGCCTGCTGTCGCCGTCCGTTTGATCTGACCGTCTCGCCAACTTTTTTTAACGGCTTGTCCAGACTTCCGGCGCCGTTTCTCCGTCGATGCTGTCGCGCTCGTCGAGCACCTGGCCCAGAGGATGATCGGATATCAGCGGATGGAGGAGGTGCCACGAATGGATATCCTGTTGCAGGAGGTGGAGGGAGAAGGAGTGCAAGGCGGCCATCGCTTCGGTAAGCGCATGCACAGGAAAATGCAGACGATGCAGCCGGTTCAGTTCGAAGGACTGGGCGCTGGCGAGGAGGCGGATAGTCTGGATCGATAGGCGGAGGGCATGACTGTTCTTGCCCGGAGAGCAGGTGTTGCACAGGAGCGAGCCCGAACCGGGTAGAAAGATGTAGCTGCGTCCCGCCCGGACCGCTTGGCGGCAGGCTATGCAGTGGTCCAGTTCAGGACGATAGCCGACCGTTGCCAAGAGATGCAGGTGAAAGAGGGTGATGACCTGCTGCGGCATCTTCCCTTGATCCAAGGCGGTAAATGCCCAGTTGAGCAGGATGTACAGCCGCTGCTCAGGGTCATTGTCGCGGGTGAACCTCAGGGTCAGGTCGCCCAGGTACATGGCTGCGGCATATCTGCGAAAATCGGTGCGCAGCGACAAGTGAGCGATGAGCAGCTCAGCCTCGCCAATCAGCAGCAATCCCATCGGGCTGCGCGGCGGCCGGTAGAAGATGCGGAGCAGGGTGAACGCTTCGAGCTTGTTGACAAAACGGTGCTTGCTTCTCTTGGCCCCCTTGGCGATGCCGGTGACCCGGCCGAGAGCGGAACAGTAGAGCGTAACCAATTTGTCCGCTTCGCCATAGTCGGCAACGCGTAGCACGATTCCGCACGCGCTGCGGAGCGTCATCGAGCAGATGCGGCAGGTGAAGAGAGGGGCAGGCGGAGCAGGAAATGGCCGTCAGTGTCGCCAGGAAAGGGAATTTGAGCCCCATTCAGCTGCAAGTCGGCACTGTCGGGTTGAAAAAATTCAAGCGACATGTGCTTGTCCGCTTCCCAAAGCACGCTGGCGCCCTTGGGATATGTATGTTCAAAGGTGGGGGTGTTGTCGAGCGTGACCAAGATCCGACTGTCTTTTTTGAAAAACGCCTGCAGTTGCACGTTGTTGTGTTGCTCGCCGTTGCTGGTTGCCGGATCGGCTGGATGAAAGGGTGAATGGCTGGCCGAGGCGTGGGGGAAGATCTTGTCGGTCAGGAAGGCGAAGGGATTCCAGGAAAAGTAGAGGCAAAAGATGGTGAATGAGCAGACAATGAGCAAAAGGAGGATACTGGCGATGGTGGCCGAGGAAACATGAGTCGGTTCAGCGAGCTTCTTCGGCGCCAGTCGTTGTTTGCGCAGACTCTGTTGCAGGGGCGTAAGCTGAGGACGCTTGCCTCCATCCCGACCGAGGAAAAACCGGTCGGCGAGCGAGCGGTCGTCAATCTCCAGGAAGGCCGCGTACAGTATAATCTGGCCCCTGGTAAAGGAATCGGCAGGCAACCGTTCAAAGTCCATGGCCTCGATTGCCTGCAGGTTGGCCCGGGCGATTCTGGTGGCCGCCGCCACCTCTTCCAGGGACAATGATTTATTCTGCCGCGCTTGCCGAAGCTGTTCGCCCACCGAACGCGGCTCGCCGGCAGGAGATTGGGGCAAGGTTTCCTCAGTGTTCATAGGAAAGACAATCAATCGAAGGGGGAGGGAGCAAAAACTCTGTTGGGGGCGCCTTGTTTATTCCGAAAACCTTGGGCTGTCCGTCGTCAATCGGAGAAGATCACAGGATTTTGATATATGCCTTCTCCCGGATGGAAGTCATCCAGTCTTTGAAGCGCTGCTGCACGGCTTGTTGGTACAACTTGTCCCGGATCTGGTCCTTGACCTTGTCGAGAGGTTCACGGGCTGCCGCCTGACTTTGCCGGGTGGAGACGAGTTTGAAAAAATGGTAGGCGTTTTCGGTCTCAACGATCCGGCTGATTTCGCCGGGTTTGAGACGGATGACGGCATCACGAATGAAAGGAGCCATCTCGTCTTGCTGAAAATGCCCCAGATCGCCTCCCTCGGCAGCAGAGGGCAGATCGGAGTACTCCTTGGCCAATTCTTTGAAATCTTTTCCTGCTACGGCAAGATCGTGTGCTTTCTCCGCTTTCTGCCTGGCCTCTTCCTGCGAAGGGGTGGCGCCGCTTTGGGTCTGGGCTCCCCAGGTGCATCCGATCTGGAGCAGATCGTACTCGTCGGCGGGCGTGGCGAGGAAATTCGTGTTGTAATAATCAAGGACAGCACTTTCGGAAATGACCACCTTGGTGCGTACCTCGTGATCGATCAGTTTCGAACTCAGAAGCTGGTCCCGCAACTCTTCGCGATATTGTTTCTCGTTCATCCCCTCGGCGGCGATTTCCTCGCGGAGTTGCGCCATGGTGATTTTATTGGAGGCCATTACCCGTTGAACAGCGCTTTCAACTTCTTGGTCGCTGACCTGGACGTTGAATTTTTTGGCCTCTTGGAGGACGAGTTTTTTTTCGATCAGCTTGTTAATCACCGCGAGCCGGGCTTGATGTAGCGTCGCCTCTCGTTGGTCTGGCGGTGTTTCGGTCAACACTTTTTTGAATAAGGGTTCGCCAAATTCGTTCACCTCGGAAAACGTGATGGTATCATTGTTGACGATGGCAACGCTCCGGTCAACGACATCGGCCGAGGCACAAAGGGGCAGCAGGAGCAATAAAACGGCAACAAAGGCGGTTTTCGATAACATGCGCACCGGAAAGTTGAGGAAGTTTGGCAACAGGAACTGTTGATCATGACGAACAATACGTAGACTATCTAATCGGAACACGGTAAGGGCGCAACGATTTTCAAGGAATGGATTCGTCCGCCTATCAAGAAAAGCGGACATGACTTGCGCTCTGACCTTCATCTTGCTAGGATGGATGCCGCAAGAACAACCCTTCCCGTTGTTTTAGAAAATTTTTGGGGAAAAATGTGGGCGTTGCTATGCAAAGGGCTCGGAGCGGTCTGCTGGTTGCCATTTGATGCAAGTCGTTGGCATTGCCTGCAGTGTTGACGATCTGTCGCGTAGATCGCGCGGGTACGCGGAGCATCGAAATCCTACTCTCTCTTGTGAAACTGTGACGATGAAGACGATTAAAGGGCTTATCATTGGTGTGTGTTTGCTTGCCTGTGCCGCGCAAGCGCGGGGTGGGGTCAACATGCCTGCTTTTTCGCTGCCGGCGGCGCTTGACGGAACCGTTGTCGCCAGCGAACAGTACCGGGGCAAAGCCATGTTGATCACGTTTTTTGCGACATGGTGCCCGGAGTGTGTGCAGGAGATCCCGACCTTGAAAGAGTTGCACGCCAAATTTCAGCAGCAGGGATTTTCCGTGGTTGCCCTATCCGTTGACGAAGGCGGGGCTGACGTGGTGGCGCGATTGATGCGCCAGGCCCGCATCAACTACCCGGTGTTGATGGCAGACAGAACCACCACCCGTAATTTCGGGAATGTGGTGGCGTTGCCAACGTCATTTCTGGTGAATAAAAATGGACAGGTGGTGAAAAAATATCCGGGCTACGCCTCGCGGAGCCTGCTTGAACGAGACATCGCAACTGTTCTGTGAGTCCTTGATTGCTGTTGAGTCGATGGTTTGCTGTTGACAACCGCAACGGCATTTTTTAGATTCCAACACAGGCAAGAGCAGTGAATTTTGTTTCATAACATCCCACATAAGGAGTCTGTCATGAAAAAAGTAGGAGTTGCTGTGGTGGTTGCGGCCTTTGTGCTGAGCGCAGGTGCAGTTTTTGCCGCTAAATGCACCGTTGACAGTGTTGAGGGCAATAAAGTGACCGTCACCTGCGATAAGGTTGATGTGAAAGCCGGTGAAGCCGTAACCGTTAAGGCCAAGAAAAGCCTGGAAGGTTGCTGATCGCCTGAAGTTTGTTCGTTGAATACTGAAGAGCGGGTCGATGATGTCGGCCCGCTCTTTTTTTATGCGTCCTGGGCGGTGTCGCCTCAGTCGGGCGCAAATTCGATTGTTGCAGAGGAAAGGAAATGGATCCACAAACATTGCCGGATCGCGAACGGGCATTGTACAACGCCATCAAGGAACGTTACACAGTGGCCTTCGAACCGCTCCGGATCAAGGAGTATCAGTTGCACCTGCTGAGACTCACCGATCTGGAGCAAATTCTTGATGGCAGGAACCCTTTGCAGGATGTTTCTGCCTTCCCGTTTTGGATCAAACTGTGGGAAGCGGCCATTGTCTTGTCGGAGTTCATCGCCGGATTGCCCCAAGAACGGCCGGCCGGCGTTCTCGAACTCGGCGCCGGATTGGGCGTTCCGGGATTGACCGCAGCAGCGGCAGGGTATACTGTGACCCTGACGGACTATGAGGAGATGATTCTTGATTTCGAGCGGGTCAATGCGGCGGCGAGTAAACTGACCAATGTGCGATTCGCCTTGCTCGATTGGCTCAAGCCGCCGGAGATGGAACGCTACGATATTATTCTCGGCGCCGAAATCCTGTTCCGGGAGGAATTTTTCGCGCCTCTGCTGGGCGTTCTCCGCAAGGCGCTCAATCCGGGTGGCGTGGTCTATCTGGCGCATGACATCAAGCGCCGCAGTTTGAAACCATTTTTGGACATGGCGGAACAAGAGTATCGGATAGCCGCTTCGCAACGAAAATTGAAAAGCCTGGATCAGGATAAGACCATTCTCCTGACCCGGTTGCAGCCGCGGCACTAATCGCAATCGCGGCAACGGCGAAGACAGAAAGAGATGAACTGACCAGATCGGAAAAAAACCGGTACATCAACGTGTATCCTCTGACTCTCAATATTGGTCAACGGTTGTGCGTGGTCGTTGGCGGAGGAAGGGTGGCTGAACGCAAGATCCGGGGTATCCTGGCGGCCGCTGGTCGGGTCAGGCTGGTCAGCCCGGCCGTGACGCCGAGTTTGACCACCCTCGCCGATTATCAGGCCATCGAATGGTGGTGTAAGCCGTACAGCCGGCCGGACCTCGACGGAGCATTTCTGGTTTTTGCCGCCACGGATAATGCCGAGGTGCAACAGGCCGTGCATCGCGATGCCCAGGCAGCCGGTCTGCTGGTCAATGTCGCCGATAACCCTGGATGGTGTGATTTTCAGATTCCGGCAACCATCCGGCGCGGCGATCTGAGCATCAGTGTCGCCACCGGCGGCAAAAGTCCCGCCGTGGCCGCCATGGTCAAGCGGCGGCTTGATCAACTCGTTGGCGAAGAGTACGGTTGGCTCACCGCGCTTGCGGCCCTGTTGCGCGAACAGATATTGGCCGAGGGACTCGACTCCGAACGGATGAGGATGTTGTTTCAGCAACTTCTGCACGACGATATTGTCGATTGGCTCAGGGACCGGCGATGGTGCGCCATCCGTCAGCATGTGGAGCAGATACTCGGTCGTCCGGTACATTTCGATCCAGAGTCGCTGATCAAGGAGAATCCATGAGTTTCCTGCTGTTTCAGAGTTGCGTCGTGGTGTATCTGTTGGCCACGGCGGCCTATCTGGTTTTCTTCCTGACTCAAAAAAATACGCTCCGCCAGACCGGGAGAGTGATTTTTTTGGCCGCTTTTTTTCTGCATACCGCCAGCCTCATCGCCAGAGCCATCGAAACCGGTCAGACTCCGCTGACCAGCCACCACGAGGCGATTTCGTTTTTCGGATGGTCGCTGGGGTGCTGCTATCTGTCGTTTTGCTGGCGGTATGCGGTGAAGAATCTGGGTGCCTTTGTCAGTCCGCTCGTATTCGCGCTGATGCTGGTGGCGGCTTTTTCCTCGCGCAGCATGGTGTCATTGTCTCCAGCCCTGCAATCCTGGTGGTTTCCTGTTCATGCCCTGATCACCCTGCTGGCCGACGGGTTTCTTGCCCTTTCCTGTATCGGCAGCATCATGTATCTGCTGCAGGAACGTGAAATCAAGAAAAAACGCTTTGGCCTCTTCTATTCGCGTCTGCCTTCCCTGGAGATCTTGGATAAGCTGAACCATCATTGTCTGAGTATGGGATTTCCTCTGTTTACCCTGGGGTTGATCGCGGGCTCATTGTGGGCCAAACAGGTCTGGGGCGCTTATTGGCAGTGGGATCCCAAGGAAACGTGGTCATTGATCACCTGGTTTTTGTACGCCGCAACAGTCCACCAGCGATTCACGGTCGGTTGGCGAGGACGGAGGGTGGCTATACTCAGCATTGTGGCCTTCTTGTCGGTCCTGTTTACCCTCTGGGGTGTTTCTTTCCTGCTGGAAGGAGTCCATAGCTATGCCTCATGACGCCATCGTCCTGCTTGGCGTCAACCACAAAACGACGCCGCTGGCGGTCAGAGAAAAGCTGGCTTTTGCCGCCGGGTACGAAGAACCGCTCCGTGCCTTGGGACAGTTGGAAGAATTGCGGGAATATTATCTCCTTTCCACCTGCAACCGGGTGGAGGTGCTGTTCACCTGCCGAGATGTGGAGCAGGCCCAGCATCGGGTGCTGGATTTGATGTTTGGCCGGACCATTACGTCGCCTGAGATCAAGCAGCATGTCTACCGCCATGTCAATGCCGAGGCGGTGGAACACCTGTTTCTGGTGGCCGCCAGTCTGGATTCGATGATCGTGGGAGAGGCCCAGATTCTTGGTCAGTTAAAGGAGGCCTATCGGCACGCGACCAAGGCTGGATGCAGTGGCTTTATCCTCAACAAATTGTTGCATAAATCGTTCTCGGTCGCCAAGCGGGTACGGACGGAAACCAGGATCGGCGCCCATGCGGTTTCGATCAGCTATGCGGCGGTGGAGTTGGGCAAGAAGATTTTCGGCGATCTGGCTCGGAAAAAAGTTCTGCTCGTTGGGGCCGGCGAGATGGCGGAGCTGGCGGCCGAACACCTGGTGCGGCATGGAGTGGCCGAGGTGGTGGTCGCCAACCGGACCTTGCAGCGGGCAATCAACCTGGCCCGTTGCTATAACGGGCGGGCGATTGCTTTGGAGGAATTGCCCGATCAACTGCGACAGGTCGACATTATTATCAGCTCGACCGGTGCGCCTGGCCTGATTCTGCAGAAAGAGGATGTCCGCCCGGTCATGCGCGAACGGCGGAATCGGCCGCTTTTTTTTATCGACATTGCGGTGCCCCGCGACCTCGACCCTGCCATCAACGACCTCGATAACGTTTTTTTGTATGATATCGATGACCTCCATAATGTCGTCGAAATGAATAAATCCGAACGGGACAAGGAGGCGGTCAAGGCGCAGCGGATCATTGCCGAGGAAAAACTGAAATTCGGCAGGTGGCTGGCCAACATGGAATCGACTCCGACCATCGTGCAACTCCGCGCCATGGTCGAACATCAGGTCCAGGCGGAGGTAGAGAAAACCATGGGCCGTTTGGTCACGATGGATGAACAACAACGGCGAGGGCTGGAAAAGATGGTGGCCGCCATCACAGGCAAGGCCATATTCCCGGCCCTGCACTACCTCAAGGCCGACAACCACTGCATTGGCCTGCCTGAACGGATCAAGACCATCCGGGAATTGTATTTTCTCGACACCGTCGCCAACGACCAGGAGGAGGACGGGTGAGCAGCGGCGAGGAGCGGAGCGGCCTGATTGCGGATGAAGTGCTGCTTATCCGCCATTCCGGGGAGATCCCAGAGGTCGCCCTGTACGCCAGCCTGCATTTCCTCGGTGCAGACAACGAGGGGCCACGGCTGCAACTGACCACCGAGGAAACCAGCCACCTTGAACAAGCGGCCCTGGCCTGCTATCAAGAAATCATTCTGCGGGATCTTGATCTGCGCAATCGGGACCGAACGTTATTCCGGGGACTTCGCCGGGCACATCACAACTGGAACCGCTTCGTCCGTTTTTGTCACAAAACAGGGCGCTCATGCGGGGAATTTCGCCTGATTGCGGCAGAGGCCCTGGTGCAGTATCTGCGCATGGAACTGGCAGAGGTCCGTGCGGGAGAGCGCACGCCTTCGGTCAACTGTTCCGCGGCCACTGTGCGGGATCTTGCCCTGGCCATGGACATCGATCCGGCGGCTTTGCCCGACGGGTGGGATGGCTTGTGTGAACAAATGGATGATGCGTAGATAGTGTTGTCAATAAATTGCAACGTTTTTAGATTGTTATAGTTCTTGAAGATTGTGAGTCGCTTGTGCCGCCAGCGTATCAAGGCCATGGCATTTCGGATCGTGTTTGGGCTTGGGCGTGTTTGGAACTGCTGCCGCTTGGGCGGAAGGGAACACAAGGGGACCGCGCACGCAATACCGGCACCTGGTGGAAATGCCTTTCTGAAATTGAAGCAGTGGCCTGGCCTTGCCGCTTGGTACCCTAGGCACTGCAGTCACGAGATTGCAAAAATTAATTTTCCTGTCATACTCTACCCCTAAGGGGGTAAATATGACAATTTCAGCACACCGACGACATGACATCTCTGATAAGGTTTGGGAAAGA